>Ga0181390_1000018_pt1 | contig 52235 bp, 52 predicted proteins | sample 13SPOviralmetaG_FD_130085 | JGI IMG/M metagenome (GOLD analysis project Ga0181390, IMG submission 130085) | Marine viral communities from the oligotrophic San Pedro Time Series (SPOT) site, San Pedro Channel, CA, USA - 13 SPOT_SRF_2010-07-21 | ecosystem: Environmental > Aquatic > Marine > Strait...
ACTAGTGAAGAAAAGCCGACAGTTCCTATTACTGTTCCACAAATTCCAGATGTAAGAGGTTGGTATAGTGTAATTCAAATTGCTGATCACTTTATTGGATGTGATAGTTTAGGACAACATATGGCAAAAGCATTAGGTACTACATGTACTAGTGTTATTGGTAGTACATATCCTATTAATATTTCTTATCCAGACTCACCAGATTTTGATATTATTGATTTAGGTGAAGGCAAACGTAAGTTTAGTCCTATTAGACTTACTATGGAAGATGAAATCGAAAGATTTAATGACGAAGTTATGGAGTTAAATGATGAAAGTTTTAAAAAGATTATTTCAAGTGCTCGCAAGCGTTTGGGTAAGCCGAGAAGTTACAGCGGAAACTACAAACCGCAACAAGAGCAAGGGGAGGTCTGCCCAACTCATGGAGTAGTACATTCAGACGGAGTAACACATGCTAAACAACCTGCTCAAATATTAGGAAGAACAGGAAAATAAATTGGCTGAAGAATTTGATCATAGAGCTTTAGATGCTAGAATGGAACACGAGTGGCAAAAGAATGTTAAGCCGCAAGTAAAAGCCTCGCAAAGTTTAGAGACTTGGGTCATTACAGATAACTTTTACCCCGGATGGAAAAGGTTTGAAAAGTTATTTGACGATACAATATACGATACTAAAAAAGATAAACTTATGCCTTATGTATTTTATACACAAGGTGAAATGAATTACCCAGACACAGTTGATCCTGAACTAGACTTTCAAGAATTTATTAAAAAATGTTTACTTCAAAGTAGTTTACCAATTACTATGGGTAAATGTTTAAAAGCATGGGGATTAAAATATCCTCCGGGTTCGTACAGTGGTATGCATTGTCATCAACCAGGCAAACAATTATCGGTTGTAATGTTTTTAGACGATGTAGAAACAACAGAACTATATCCATTAGCAGGATCACTAGTTACACTACAGCCGTTTGAACATGACATTAATCACGTTCGTATAAAACCAACGCCGGGTGGTGTTGTTATTATGGACGGAAGAGTATTTCACGGAACATATCCTACATTAAATGATCGTAGAGTATTTGTTGCTGATTTTGAATACGAAACATTTGAAACATTATCAACTCAAGCAGGTACATCTTTAATGTATCAACAAACAACTTTACCTATGCCAAATCAGAACGATCTTGACTGATTTTATAGGTACATATAGTATAACAACTTATTAAGGAAGAAAACGTATGACACAGTGGATTGGCGCAATCACAAGAGGACACAATGGAGGAGCAGTTCTCCTTAAAGATGGCGAAATTGTTTTTGCTATTGAAGAAGAACGCTTAACACGTAAAAAGTATGATGGCGGACCTCTTGCCGCAATGATCAAATTTTTAGAATATACAGATAAATTAGATTATCTAGTAGTAGCACATACACAACCTTTAGCAGATTCAAGTAGAATTGACTTTAGTGGCGGAGATATGTACACTGGACTAGCAAGAAAGTTAGGACTTATTGATAGAGCGGAAAATGCTTTTGGTTCAAACTTTGATCATAGACAAGTAATTGACCTAAGTCATATACATCACAAGTTACATGCTAGTTGTGCGTTTTATAGATCAGGATTTGAAAGTGCTACAGCAGTAATTGTAGACGGTGCTGGTACATTTATTCCGATGAATATTAATGCTGGTCAGTTCCAAGAAGAATTTATGACTTGGGAATGTGAAACTATTTTTAATTGTTCATATCCTGATAACTTTAAAACTGTATTCAAACATCAAGGCGGCAACGGTCCTTTCCCAGGAGCAAAAGTTGATTATATTCCTTCTGAAAGAGAAGGTGAAGAAGGATATCACCAATTAATTTTAGATGATACTGCTGGCATTGTTAAAGCATACGAAGCAGTAACACAATACTGTGGATTTCAACCAATTGAAGCAGGTAAAACTATGGGATTAGCACCTTATGGAAAGCCTAACCCTAATGTACCTCAAATTTATACTAACGGTGGCGGCGGCAAATGGACTAGCAGTGATAGAAATGTAATTGTACCTACATATCCTAATGCGGCTGTGGTAAACGAAAGCAAATATGAGTTTTTAGAAACGTCTGAAGACTTACATGACAGTAATGTTGATCTTACAACATTAGAAAATCGAAGAGATTTAGCATATGCTGTACAAGCAGGATCCCAACAACAAGTTTTAGACTTAATTTTTCAATCTGTAGAAACTACAGGTAATAAAAATGTTGTACTTAGCGGAGGATACGCATTAAATTGTGTTGCTAACTATTGGTATTTAGATAAATTGGCTAAAGAAGGTATTAATTTATATGTAGAGCCTGTTTCAAGTGACGCAGGTACAGCAATTGGTGCCGCTTTGTTAGTTTATCATCAAACAACTAAAGATAAAAAAGTAAGAGATTACGCAGAAACTATTTACGAAGGATTTAGTTATACATATACTGACAAAGAGATTAATGATACTGCTGAGAAGTATAATGCTACAGTAGTTGATTGTCCTACTAACGATAAAGTTATAGAACTTATTAAAAACAATACTATTGTAACTATGTTTCAAGGACGTTCTGAAAATGGACCAAGAGCATTAGGTAATAGAAGTATTTTATACAATCCAACAGACCCAGACGGAAAAGATCACGTTAATAAAGTCAAACGTAGAGAATATTTCCGTCCATTTGCCGGCACAATCTTAGCAGAACACGCACATGAATGGTTTGATATGAAAGGACTAGAAGAAAGTCCGCATATGATGTACGCAATGGATTGTAAAGACGGAGTTGCTGAAAAGATTCCAAGTATTATTCATGTAGACGGTACTTGTAGAATACAAACAGTTACCGAAAAACAAAATAAACATTACTATGACATTATTAATGCGTTTTATAAAGAAACAGGAGTTCCGATTATTTTTAATACTAGTTTTAATCTAGGCGGCGAACCTTTAGTAGAAACACTAGATGATGCTGTACGTACACTGTACAATAGTGAAATGGAGTATTGTTATTTGCCAGAATACGGCAAACTAATTGAAATGCGGAACTAATGAGCATACATTTATTTGGTATACCAGTATATAAAACGTTATTAAAAGAGCATAGTTTAGTTCAAGAAGACTTTAAAGAAATTCTTAACGATGATTCTAATTTTGCTAAAGTACCTACTTGGTATAGTAACGTTGATACTACTTACGGAAATAAAAAAGCTAACGAATTACCATTTAAACGATTTATTAGATCAGCTATCGAAGGATTAAATGAATATTTAGAAGTATTTGACGTAGATGTTTCGTTAGATTACCAAATTGAATGTTGGGTTAATAGATATAAGCCAGGACAGTTCCAAGAAGTTCATAATCATGCTGGCCCTGCTCAGATTAGTTGTGCTTACATGCTTAAGACTCCTCCTAGTAGTGGAAATTTTGTGTTTCATAACAATACATATGACTATTTTCATCAGTCAGGCTTACCTAGTTTGTCATCTAAAGATTTCAAATACAACAATAGAATAACACCTCCTTGTGAAGAAGGAGATATTATATATTTTCCAAGTAACCTTGGACATTATGTATCAGACAACCAAAGTAGTAATACCAGAGCAACTATAAGTGCTAATTTTGTTATAAGAGAGAAACACAATGGATAAAAATGTAATTGATGAGGACGAAGTATTTGCCGTTAATCCTGATTGGTCCATTTCAGTACAAAAATTTAATGATGTTAAAGTAGTTATTGTTGATGACTTTTACAAAGATCCTTGGGCAGTAAGAAAACTAGCATTAGATATCCCTGCCTCGTATAATAAACGTATCAGAGGTGGCAATCCTGCTTTAAGAGTTAATGCGTTTTATGAATTATCTAATTTAGGATGGGCTTTCGATCAATTAATTAGTACATACTTTGATGATGTGTACTATGAGCATCCTTTGGGCTGGGTACAAGAAAGTTTAATGAGAGCTACCTTTATGGTAAATGTAATGCAAACAGACAATCTACCTCCGATTGCTCCACATCAGGATAATCCTAGTAAAATTAATATAGCATCTACAATATATCTTAATACACCTAACGAATGTGCTGGTGGTACAAGTTTTTATACATACAATGATAAAACAACATATGACGAACCTGGGAATAAAACATTAGACGTTGCTGGAAAGCATCCTATAACACAATATATTACAGATAGTATTGGTGATTTTAAAATGATCGGTATGGTTCCGATGATATTTAATAGGATGGTTTTGTATAATCAATCAAAACTACATACAGCATATGTAAAACCAGAAATGTTTACTGGTAATCTTTACAGATTAAACCAACAATTTTTTATATAGGAGAAAATAATGGATGGTAATTTTGACGGAGTTGAAGAATACCCAAATGCTTTTCCGATTGACTGGTGTAAGCAAGTTATAAAACGCTTTGAGGAAATGTCAGCTAATAATTTAACAAATTTACAAAGTAGTACAAAGAATCAAGACGAACGTGTATACATGGACTGGGCAAATCATAATAGTAGGTATCATGCCGACGATGATCTTTGCCATTTCTTTTATAGTACCCTTAATAAAATTTATACAGAGAAGTATCGAGGCAAATACGAAAGTTTAGGTAACGTTTTACAACATTCGCCTAAAGGAATGAGTATACAAAAGACTAAACCGCACCAAGGATATCATGCTTGGCACTGTGAGAATGCAGATTTAAGTTCATCGTCACGTATACTTGCTTATACTGTCTACTTAAACGCTGTTGAAGAAGGCGGCGAAACAGAATTTTTGTATCAAGGTATAAAGTGTAAGCCTGAACCTGGTAAACTTTGTATTTTTCCTACATCTTTTACACATCCACATCGAGGTAATCCTATATATAAAGGAGTTAAGTATATTGTAACTGGATGGTACACATTAGATGAATAAAAGTATGAACATAGCAGTAGTTGGAGGTGGCACAGCAGGATTTGTGTCAGCACTAATTATAAAAGCAACCTTTCCTAAAATGAAAATTGATATGATCCGATCAAGTAAGATTGGAACTATAGGTGTTGGCGAAGGATCTACTGAACATTGGTCAAAGTTTATGGACTATGTAGGTATTACTGCTGGCAAACTTATAAAAGAATGTGATTCTACATTTAAAGCAGGCATTATGTTTGAAGACTGGACTAAAGATCCATATTTACAAAACGTACATGACCCGGTAGTAGCTGATCATATGGGATTTCCTATGGTACTAGCTAAATTGATCGGTGAGAAGGTTCCAGTTGAAGAGTTCGTAGGAACTTATCTCTGGAAAAACGAAACACCGTTTATGAAATTTATTGAGGAACAACCAAACGAAACGGGAGTAGCCCAATATCATTTCAATACACAAAAATTAAATGACTTTCTAACTAATTTTTCAATTAGCAAAGGTATAAACATTATTGACGATGAAATTACAAAAGTAAATGTAACTGATCAAAACGTAATAGAATCAATTGAAGGCGAAAAACAAACATACAACTATGATTTTTATATTGACTGTACAGGATTTAGTCGATTATTAATTAAAGAGCTCGGTGCCGAATGGCAAAGTTATAGTAAGCATCTTAAAATGAAAGAAGCTATTGTATTCCCTACAGAATATACTAATACAATTGATCCTAGAGGCAATGAAATACCAATGTGGACACTAGCAAAGGCTATGGATGCCGGTTGGATGTTTCGTATACCAGTATGGAACAGAAAAGGTAATGGATATATTTTTGACAGTGACTTTATTACTGCCGAACAAGCCCAACGTGAGGTAGAAGCATACCTTGGACACGGAATTGAGGTAGCCAAGCACATTAAATTTGATCCTGGCGCACTTGATAAACCGTGGATAGGTAATGTATGTGCTACTGGACTTAGTGCTAGTTTTGTAGAGCCTTTAGAAGCAAGTAGTATTGGTACTACTATACAACAAACATTTTTATTAGTTAAACGTTTAATTAATTATAATAATCAAAGTATAGAAAAATATAACAATGAAGTAAATGATATTACAGACAACATTAGAGACTTTATTGCTTTACATTACATTACACCTAGACGTGATACTCCTTTCTGGAAAGCAGTAGCAGATACTCCTTTACCAGAATCATTAAAACAAAATTTAGAAATGTGGAAGACACGTATTCCTATAGACGATGATATGGCTCCTAACGTATTGTTTAATGAATATAATTTTTCTATCGTTATGTATGCGTTAGGATTGTTTAACACTGATAAAATATTAGAACAATATAATCAAATACCTCCCGAAGCCCAAGAACATGCTGAAAGAAGATGCCAAGAAAAAATTGACTTTGATCAAATAAAATCTATTCCGCATAAAATGATGTTAGGACTTTTGCGGAGTCTAGTATGAGGATATTTGCTTTTGGATGTAGCCTAACACAATATTTTTATCCAACGTGGGCAGACATACTACTATACCAATATAAAAATAAAGGGTATGAAACATCTAACTGGGCAAAAAGTGGCGCAGGTAATATGTATATCAATATGCGTCTATGGGAAGCTAATTCTATACACAAGTTTAATAAAGATGATATAATTTTACTACAATGGTCAAGTATGTTTCGTGAAGACCGATACCATATGGGACACGGTTGGTGGACACCAGGAAACTTTCATCAAAGTCATATGGATGATGGGAAATTTGAACTTAACAATTATCAATATACTAATAAATGGCAATGGGCTGATATGATACATTGTACTATGAGAGATTGTAGTCTTATATCGTCAACTCATAAAGCATTAAAAGCAATTGGATGTAAAGTTGTTACAACTAACTTTCGAGATCCAATTGAAGGTTGGGAAGAACAATCACTTACATTTAATCAAGATAATAAAAAATTAGAATTAGAAGATGTAAGATCAATCCTTGAAATTTATAAAGATGATATAGCAACTAGCGTACCTCCTATACTAAATGCTTTAGGGTTTGGAACAAACGAAGAATTTTTTAATTCTAGACCAAAGAGTGTTCCAAGTAGAAAGCCTGAACATCAGTATATGCTTAATCCGGAAGTACATCCTTTAACACACGAAGCGGCTGAATTTATCGAAACACATATAGAAAAGTTAGATACAAAGACAAAAGAATTTGTAGATAGTTGGAAACAAAAATTAATTAATAATGATCCTATATACCTAGAAGATTTACAATGGGTTAATCCAAATAAGGTAGGATGGTCAGATGATAGATGGAGACCTTAATGAGTACACCGGTAATAGGATTAGATAGAGACGGAACTATAAATGAGGATATTGGTACATATGTAACAAAGCCTGAAGATTTCAAACCTATCGAAGGAAGTTTAGAAGCAGTTAAAATAATTAGAGATAAAGGTTACGATGTAGTAATTTTAACTAATCAAGCAGGCATTATGAAAGGTATTATGGACGCAGTTGATGTAGACCTTGTTCATAATTATATGCTAGAATTATTAGGAAATATTGGATGTAAAAGCATTAACGGATTATATTATTCTACAACTAATTTAAAAGATGACATATATGCTAAACCAAATACAGGAATGTTTAAAAGAGCATCAGCTGAAATTGGTGTAAATTGGAAAAACGGATTGTATGTTGGGGATAAAATTAGTGATCTAAAAGCCGCTGTAAAGGCTAAAGCAAAGCCTGTATTAGTACGTACAGGATACGGGATTGAAACTTCCAAGAAGCTAAACACGTTTTCTAACAAAGATATAAAGAAACAAACGGATATATTTGATAATTTATACCAGTTTGCCCATAGCTTAACAGACTTATCTTAATATACTAACTATCCATATATGTTCTAAACGATAAATACAATATGGAGCATGAATCATGAACAAACTTTTATCTAGTCTCTTTTCCAAGGGTGCGAACAAAACAATATCATTACCAGACAGGTCAAGTTTCAGTTACAAAGGTAACTGGATAGGCATACAGTTTGGAACTATAATGGATGAATTTCATCTAGGTGATTTTAGTAGCGCAATCTACCAGATAACTGTTGAACACGATTCAAACGAAAAAGAAATTATGCAACTTAGTGTAGTTGCTAGACCAGATAGAGCAGTAGCAAGTATTTTTGGCAGATCAAGTATTAACCAGGAGTTAATTAATATTTCAGTAACAGTTGACGAAAGTAGAGTACAGATTAAAGCTGATCCTACAAGCAACGTGTATGCTGGTGCTAAACTAATATTTCATGCTACATATGCTAAAACTATTCATCAACTTACTCCGCCAGCATTTGTCGCGGATGTATCTACAGAAGTGTCAGATGGTATAAATACATTTGATAGTATAGAAACAACGATGGATACTACAACAATAACATTTGATAAGGTGTAAAAATGGCAAAATCAACGATTAATATAGGTGGTGCAGCAAACGACGGAACAGGTGATTCGCTTCGTGGCGCAGGTACAAAACTAAATGCTAATACAGATGAACTGTATAACGCACTAGGTGACGGAACAAGTTTAAAAGATATTATTAACTCAAACATGGAACTTGATGTTCCAAATGATGATTCTAAAGTTAATAAAATAGCATTCCACGTTGCTAGTACTAATGCGTTAAACCAAGTCAGTGCAAGCACTTATCACGGCGCACAGCTACATAATCATCAAACAGGTACAGTACACGTAGCACACGCAGGCGCTTGGCATAAACTGCTTTTAGACGCAAGCGGCGGAGCAATTACAAATTATACTGATCCATTATCTGCTGTTGCTTACACCGGCAACATTAACTCGTTGACAGATGTTGATACGGTATCACAAGCACCTCAAGCTGGTAACGTTTTAAAATGGGACGGAGCAAAATGGGCACCAGGAACTGACTCAACATCAGGTGGCGGCGGAACAGACGCTGACACACTAGACGGATTTGATAGTTCATATTTTACAAATTATAATAACTTAAACAACAAGCCATCTATTCCATCACTACTAACAGATTTAAGTATAGTAGATGGTTCAAGTGGGCAAGTACTAACAGCGGCTGGCGACGGAACATTTAGTTTCGCAACAGTGTCAGCAGGTAGTACACAAAGTTTATTTGAAACATTTACAGCAGACACAGGATCAACAACTGCTAATAGCGCAACTGATACATTAACTGTAGCAGGTGGAACTAATATTTCAACATCGATGGTTGGTGACACAGTTACAATTAACTATGTTGGATCGCCAAACTCAGGTGAAGCTAACCAAAATGCTTTCTCGAATGTACAAGGAGACAGCGGATTAGCAGAAGCAGACAATACAACAGATACTTTAACAATCGCTGGCGGAACAGGTATTACTACATCAGTAGCAGGCGATACAATTACAATTGCATCATCAGGCGGCGCATTAGGCGACAATTCAGATGTTACAATAACTTCACCAAGTACTGGAACAGTAATTGTTTGGAATGGCACTGCTTGGGTTGACACACAAACATCAATTGATAGAATGGCATATCCTGCTATTACTACACTTGTAGTGTCAGCTGATAACAGTAACGGATATAAGTTTGATGCTTACGGATCAACTGAAGATCCAACTATATTTGCTCTTAATGGTGCTACAATAGCATTTGATTTAAACGATTCGTCAATGGGAATGCATCCATTTCAAATTGAAACAGGAGCAGGAGCACAGTACAACACAGGACTTACACATGTATCAACCGCAGGCGTAGTATCTACAGGTAGTAACGCACAAGGTCAAACAGGTGGAACACTATATTGGAAAATTCCAGCAAACATTAGTGGGAACTACGCATACCAGTGTACTTCACACTCAGCAATGCGTGGAACTATTACAATTAAACAGATTAGCGCAATATAAGGTAGAACATGGCAACAGTAATTAACGATAAATTCCAAGCACAAAATGGATTTGAAAGTCCAAACTTTACAGTTGATGCTACAGGAAGATTAACAACTCCTGTTATTAACGTTCAAAGTATTTTGCTTAATGGAACTCCGTTTGTGGCATATGTGCCACCGGAAGAACAACCGGGTGACGATACAGGTGTACAGGTTACAAACAGTTTTGAAAGTCTTGCTGTAACCGGCGGAATTTTTAAAGTTAACTACTTAACTAATACAACACTATCTGTTATTGACGGTAGAGTTGCTTTAAATAGTTATGGACCTATACCAGGTACAGTAGACAATGTAGACATTGGATATAACACACCAGGACAAGTAATGGCATATACAATTGATATGACAACTGCTCCTGATAGTACAGCTAGTAACATCAATCTTAATGGTGCTAACCTTAACGGTGATGTAAATATAGTTAACAATGTTGTATTACAAAATGACCCTACACAGACAACACACGCAACAAGAAAAGGATATGTTGACGCAACGGCAACAGCCCTTGCAGTAGCATTTGGAGCATAAAGAATGGCTAAGAAAAAGATTTACGACTATAAGTTTTATCCAGGGTTAGGGTTAGATGATAATTTATATCCTAATGCTTACGCACTGCTATCACTTAACAAAGAATTTATTAAAAAAGAAGTAGCGGCTTGGATACAATATCAAGTTAACGCAGGAACAACAGGGTTTGTAGGTTATACTTATAACGACTCCAAGTGTGAAAGAGATACAGGTTATAATCTTGATGCTTACGCATTTGACATGCGCTACGGCGGAAACGAAGAAACTACAAGAATTTCAAATACATATTGGGAACAAGACGTTGCCCAAGTTGACGGCGACAGACAAGCAGAAATCTTAGCTAAAGGCTTTACTAGAGACTTAATTGTTAATCACGTCTTTACTAACAGTCCACAATCAACTCCATTCCAAGGAAACGTAGCACAAGTAACAAATGGTACAAATTCTGAAGTACCAGCAGGAGCACGTATTAACGGACTAGTAGGAATAGTTATTGATGTATTAACAACAGGAACTAGTGCTTTACCAACATTTGAGCGTAAAGGCTTAGGACATGTTAGATTTGTAGGAAACTATGACTCAAGCGACTTACTTATTGTTACTAACACAACAGACGCAACAGTAATTTATAACTTTACTGACGAATTAAAAGGCGGTATTGTAACACGTAAAGATGATGTAACACCTAGAGATAGTAGTGGCTATGTTGAAAAATATGATTCAGTTAATGCTAACGAAAACGCAGATGCTGACTTTCCAAAATATTTACAAGTAACAGATAGTATTACTGTATTAGATTTAAAATTTAATACATCAACAATGAGTACTGAAGACGAATTACAAATCTTTGTAGATTCTCCAGTACAAACAACAAGACCATTTGATTTTGGTACTGATGCTATTGAACGTATGCGTGTAGCGCCTCCATTAAGTATGCTTGATGCTGACTTTGAATACGGACTACAGCCTACTAAATGGTCAGCTATTGGTATGATGCGTGGTTATCCAAGTGTTTACGAATTACCAGGTACTGATACACAGGTATTAAGTGTTACTACAGATGCTTCTGTAGGATCAGAAGGCATTGGTGCTAGTTTAATTACAGTAACAACATTAGGTGCTCACGGCTTTGAACCGGGCACTCCGATTACAATTAAAGCACTTGAAGATGCTGTTGTTGGAGCGGCAAGAGCTGAAGGTTCATTTATTATTACAACAATTCCAACAAATAACACATTTACATTTTATGCTAAAGCAAAAGTTGGTACAGCAAGCGGACAAGTACTATCAACAACGTATACACAGTTACGTAAAGGTGCTTTCTACACTGGAGCAAGTGTAGGACAGCCACAGTTTTTTGTATACAGTAACGGTACAGCAGGTACTATGACTTTGGCACTTGCGGCACAGCAAAGTGAAAACAGATTAGCGTTTACAGGTGATGTACCAGAAATTGGTGCTCCGATTGATGACCCAGCTTTCCCAACAGGAACACAGGTAACTGGTATTGCTAGTACACCTGATGGTAACGCATTAGGAATGCAATTATCAAGTGATATTGGTATTGGTAACACAAATTTTACAGTTGGTAATACTACAGGAATTGTTCCAGGATTAGCGGCTGATAACGGTAGCGGAGATGCTATTTTTGTTAATACTGTTGTAGGTAGTACAGTAACAATGAGTGGTAGTTTTACTCAAGCTATTACTAGAAACACAGAAACATATACAGCAGTATCAGGAAACATTCCTAGTCCAGTAGGTAGTAATGGACAGTTTAATATTAATAGAAACGGAATAAATTATACTGTATCATCAATAGCACAATCAGGATCAGGGTATGTTGCTGGTGACGCAATTACAATTACAGGTGATAATTTAGGCGGCGCAACTCCGGCAAATGATGCTTTAGTAATTGTTACAACAGTTAATGGCACAGGCGGCATTACAGCGGCAAGTGTAACAGGAACAGCATTAAGCGGAAGTATTTCATACAATAGTGTTACTGAAACATATAACAATGGCTCAGGTAGCATTGGAACAACAAACTTTGATATCTTATATGAAAATAACGGATTTACAACAGTTGATATTAACTCACCAAACGATTCAACAGGATATGCTATAAACGATAGATTGAAGATAGCAGGAAGTTCACTGCTAGGTGGAACAGGCCAAGACGGTAATCAAGCTAATAGCGGTAATGACTTTATTGGTAAAGTTACAGCAGTTGGTGCCGGTGGATCAATCACAACACTAGCACCAGATACAGGCTGGAGTATTGGTACTCCTCCAAGTCAAACTAGAAATTATAGCTTTGGCGGTGGAAACTTAACGTTTACAGGTGGTTCAGGATCAAACTTTGAATTTAGTATTAATGTAAATGGAACTACATACAGTATTCAATACGGAGGCTCGGCAGGTACAGGGTACAATACAGCAGATACACTTGTTTGTGCTGGTACAGATATGGGCGGAGCAAGTCCAGCAAATGATTTATATTTAAGAGTTGTTTCGGTTGATGCCGTAGGTGGAATTACTGATGTAAGACTAGAAGGCGCAGATGTGTCGTCAGTACCATCAGCATTCAACGGCGGATCATTTGAAAGTAAAACACTAGCAAACTTATCTGGAACAGGCGCTGACTTTAATATTACTAACGACGGTAGTAATTACAGTGTTGCTATAGCAACAGCAGGTACAGATTATCATATAGATCAAACATTTACAGTAGCAGGCGACACTATTGGTGGATCAACACCAGGCAATGATGCTACAATAACTATTAGTGCTGTTGGCGGAACTGACGGTTCAATTAGCACAGTATCAATAGCAGGATCGGCACCATCATTACCAACAGACTTCACAGCAGTATCAGGTGTTAATCAAGCACATGCTGGAGCAGGCGGAACATTTAATATTACTAGAACTTCAGGTGTATATAGTGTTGCTATTAACGCAAATGGAGCAGATTATCAAGTTGGTAACAACATTGTTGTTGTTGGAACAAATTTAGGCGGAGACAATCCGGGAAACAACGCTACATTAGTTGTTGACTCAGTCGACGGCAGTGGAGGAATAGCAACAGTTAGCATTACTGGAACAGGTGCTGGCGGCGGATCATTAAACTTAGTAAACGCAGTAACACTTACAGACTTTTCGACTACTAGTATTACTTCAGGAAGTAGTGTAGATTTTGAAGCGTTAGCAACAATTGAAATTATTTGGCCATACTCACATGGTATTGTTCCAGGTGATACATTTATTATTGATGTAGCATCAGATGATGGCACTAACAATCACACACTAGCATCAGGATCATTTATTGCTACTCAAATTCCTACAACTAAAATTGTAAGATATAACGCAAGAGCTCCTGGAGCGATTGCTGAATTTACAGGAGACAGTACTGAAGATAGAATTCAAGGTAACGTGTATCTAAGACCAGACTCGTTCTTTGTTCACAGACCATATGACGGCGGTGTTCAGTTAGGAACAGGCGGACCACAACACGGTGCTCAAGCAATTAGACAGAGTAAAAAGTACATTAGATATCAGTCAGGTAAAGGTATTATGTATACAACTGGTGCCTTGTTTGCTCCAAGTTATGATGTGAGAAGTATTACATCATCAAGTGTAGAACTAGGTGCTACAATTACTATTGTTACTGATGACAACGACCACGGAGCACAAGTAGGCGGCAAAGTCAGAATTATTGGTGCTGAGACAGCAGGCTATAATGGCGAATATACAGTTACGCAAGTAGTTGACGAACGTACTATTAAATGTTTAGGCGGTAGACGTTTAGGATCTACATCAGCAGTACTAGGTTTTGCAGCGCAGATGACAGTTGTTGGTTGGCACGGAGCAACAGTACGCTCAGGTATCTTTGATGACCAAAACGGAATTTATTGGGAATATGATGGAACTAATTTAAGTGTAGCACAACGTACAAGTACGAAACAAATTGCTGGTACTATTGCTATTAACAGAGATAGTAACTTAGTTGTAGGCACGAATACAAGATTTAGAGATCAACTTAGAGCAGGGGATAGAATTGTTCTTAAAGGAATGACACATGTTGTTGCTCACGTTGATTCACAAACACAAATAACAGTAACACCAGACTTTAGAGGTGTAACAAATATTGCGGCAGCCAAAGTAAACTTAATATCAGATAAGCGTGTACTACAAAGCGAATTTAACTTAGACAGAATGGACGGCACTGGCAAGAGTGGATACAATATGGATGTTAGATACATGCAGATGATTGGGATTCAATACAGTTGGTATGGTGCTGGTTTTATTGACTGGATGGCACGTGGTGCTGATGGTAACTTTGTATTCTGTCACAGAATGCGTAACTCAAACGTAAACACAGAAGCGTTTATGCGTTCAGGTAACTTGCCTGTGCGTTATGAAGTTACAAACGAAGGTGCTACAAACTCATTGAAAACGGCAATGGATTCTGTACAAACTACAATACCATTAAACGAATCTAAGTTCTTCCCAACAAGTGGTACAGTATATATTGACAATGAAATTATTAGCTTCACAGGTAATAATATTGCTACAAATACACTTACAGGTTGTACAAGAGGTACGTTCCTACAGAACTTCCAAGCTGGAGCAACTAGACAGTATACAGCAGGCGCGGCAAGCGGACACGATATTAGAACTGGAGTTATTTTAATTAGTAACACAATTACACCACTTATATCACACTGGGGTTCAGCGTTTATTACAGACGGTATGTTTGATGAAGATAGAGGTTATATCTTCTCATACACAGAAACAGGACTAAACATTAGTACAACTAAACAAACAGCATTCTTACTTAGACTAGCACCAAGTGTGTCTAACGCTATTGTTGGAGACTTAGGTGAAAGAGAACTATTAAACAGAGCGCAGTTGCTTATGCAAGGTTTAGAGATTACATCAGATGGACAAGATCCAACAGACGATTCAAACATTTACGGCGGTATAGTTATTGAGGGTATTTTGAATCCACAGAACTATCCACTTAACCCAAGTGACATTGGTTGGTCAGGATTGTCAGGACTAGCACAAGGTGGACAGCCAAGTTTTGCTCAAGTAGCATCAGGTGGTTCTACTAACTGGAACAGTGGTGATACAGCAACGTATAGTACATCAGCAGTTATGGCTCAGGTTACAACAACAGCACAATTGATGCCATGGTGGTCATTTAGAACAAACAGAAACTATGCTTACTTTACACAAAATAGTTGGGAAGCGGCTAACTTACAAGTTGGTGATGAAGTTAATGCTGACGGAGGAGGAAACGAATTCTTCCCAGGTGGTACTACAATTCAGCAGATTATTGACCAAACAATTTATGGTAGATACTTAGTTTACTTTACACAAAGATCTAATAGTAATAGTGGTAACGGTGCTACGCAAACATTCCAAAAAGGTGGTAACATATCAAATTCTAACTATGCGTTCTTTACAAAAGCAGTTTGGGAGGCAAGTGGAGCAAAAGCAGGTACAGACTTAGGTGACTCGGGTGGAGCGCCAACTAACCAAGGCGATATTACTTTTCCATCTAACACCACTGTATCATACATTGAAGGACCGTTCTTGTTTGGAGCAAGTCTTGAATACTACAAGGTAAACTTCAATAATTCATACAACGGTACAGTTAGTCCAGGAGATGTATTTAACTTTACATTTAGTCAACCTCCATACGCACAGCCAGGAGAAACAGTGTTCTCATTCATTGCTCAACCTGGAGAAAGATCTACATTGGATCTAGGACAGTTGAAAGAACTTACAAATACTACACTAGGTGGTAGAGGTACTTTCCCAAATGGTCCAGACGTACTAGCACTGAACGTTTATAAAACATCAGGTTCAGCTGTTAACGCTAATATTATTATTAAGTGGGGTGAAGCTCAGGCTTAATCTTTTTTAAGGGGTAGTAGTTACAGAATTATCAGCATCATCTTCGGGTGATGCTGTTTCTATTTGTGGCTTAGACTTTTGACTATCACCTGGAGCAATTCGATAATTATCTTCAACACTATCAGGTGTACTTACTTCAGTAACACTACTGCCAGGTTCCATACAAACTAATTGATGCGGCATTAATGGTGGATTTCTCCATGTCATGCCTTCAGTTAATTCTTTTGATTTATATTCAGCAGTATCTGTATCAATATAATTTAGTAAGAATCTGCCATTATTAACAAACCAAGTTTCATCTTTTTCTTTATGAAAGTGCATACTAAATTTAGCTCCAACCTTTTCAAATACCATAATCTTTCCACAGTATTGTTCGTTTGTAGCCCAGATTAATTCGTAACCCCAGCCTTTGTCTACTTTACCTTCTAGTCTAGTTGGCACCATTTAAATAATCCTCTATTGTCATCCAGCGTCTAACTGGTATAGTATTATGTAGCTTTGTGTTGTCGGCACAAGTGTATTCTTGATATTGTCCTTTTAGTTTATCTGGCATATCAATGTATTCGATCTTAGCATCATACTTGTCTGCAATAACTTTTGCTATCTCTGCTAAGTTCCTAGCAGTTCCAGTTCCTACATTAAAGATACCACTAGTATCTTGTTTCATCATCATTTCATGGATTCTACAAATGTCGTATACACATACACAATCTCTTTCAAACTTATCACTGTTTTTAAATAATTTAATTACACCGTCTTGACTTGCTTGCTTTTGAAACTTACTAACCAAACTCATTTGGTCGCCTTTATGTCCTTCACCTGGACCGTATACATTAAAGTACCTAAATGATTGTACTAACATACCAAATTCAGATGTATCATTATCTTTTAAAAACTTATCCACTAAGTACTTGCTCCAAGCATAGGGTGTTTGCGGATACACAGGATCTTCCTCGTTAAACGCTGTATTAGAACCGTACACAGCACTTGTACTAGCAAGTTGTATGTTTGTACCCAAATGTTCACAAACTTGTAACAAACGCATTGTAAATTCATAATTTTGTGCCCATACCTTATCAACATCTCTCTCAGTAGTATCTGATATAGCGCCTGTGTGTATTACCCAATCATATGCTTCAACATTAGGTACTACATGTTCTACAAATTCAAATCCTTCAACTTCATGACCTTGATGCTGAAAGTAGTTTGCTAATTGGCTACCAATAAACCCTTTATGTCCTGTTACTAAAATTTTCATTTTTTCATCTTCTCTATAATACTTGTTGTTGATTTACCTTCAACTGTAGGAAAAATTTCAACATTAAATTTTTCATGTCCTACTACAGTCTTTATTATATAGTCACCGCCCTTAATAATCAAGTCCGGATTTAACCAATTCATTAATTCTAAAGGAGTATCTTCTTTAAAAATATGTACTTCGTCTACCCAAGGTAATGCTAGTAACTGTTCTTTACGTAACATATGATTGTTAACAGGTCTATTAGAACCTTTCAAACGTTTTACACTTTCATCACTATTAATACCTACAATAAGTTTATTACCTTTTGACTTAGCATATTCGAGTAATTTTAAATGTCCTGTATGTAGTATGTCAAAAACACCATTTGTAAATATAATAGTTTCTTCTAAGTCAGCTTTTTTAAGAATATATGTACCAGCATGTTTTACACTTTCAGTTGAACCTTGAACGGCAATCTTTATTGCTTTTTCATAGTTATATCCTTTAGTAAGTGCATATACAAAACTTGCTAAAAAACAATCACCAGCACCTGTAACATCTGCTACTTCTAAATTATCAACAGGTACTTCATATCTTTTACCATCAATAGTAGCAACAACTTCTTCGCCGGCATTAGTAGTAATAATATTACCTTGCCAATTGTCAAACTCCAACGATTCAAATTCACTGTAGTTAGGTTTTACTAGCCAAGCACCTTCGTAGAACCACTGATTTTCTTTAGGATCAACAATTACTTTACAATTAAATGTATTAATATGTTTAATAATTTCTCTTGCTTCATCTAATACACCTTTGTTGTAGTCACTTAGTATAACATAATCGTATTGAGAAAAATTAGTTTCTTGTACTCGTTTTAAAACTTCTGTTCCATTTGCTTGTGCGTCATCATCGATACGTGTAATGTAATGCCCGTCGCAGATTATTCTAGTTTTGACACTAACTTCTCCAGGTGTTTCGAACATGTCAACGTTAACACCTAAACTTTTTAAGTTTTCGTATACAAGTCCTGCGCCACCTCTTGTTTCTTTTTCTTCAATATAAGTTATTACAGGCACAGGCGCTTCAGGACTGATACGTGTAGAGGTACCATAAATATATTTGTCGATTATTACATCGCCTATTACTAATACGTTATTCATTTATTAACCTTTTATATATTGGGTATTGTCTGGCAAGTCTTTTGCCATTTGATCAAATTGTTTAATATGATTGATATAAGATGTATCAGCTAACACGTTAGTTGAATTAAATTCAATTTCTTGCCTTGCTATTTCATCTGATAATTGTCCTGTACCTGCTAGTACATAACTCCATAACGGCCAACCCGCAGAACCTTCTTGTTTAGGAAACAATGATGTGTTTGGTACACGATGTTTACAAACACCTCTTATATGCTCAACAAACGGTGTTATAGTAGCACCGCTATTAATATACTTCCAAAACTCTGTATCGTTTCTTCCACATGTATAGTGTGCTACAAGAAAATCTTTCATGTTATCGTATAAGTTGCCGTTTACTTTGTTGTAATTTTCTACTTGTCCTGGATTACATGTTTCTTCAGCAGTTGCTCCTAAGCAACTAAAAATAAAATGTTTTAACTGCATAATAGTAGTATGAATACTAGTTGCTTCGAGAGGTTCAGCAAATGCCGCACATAGTCCTACTGATAATACATTCTTAATCCAAACGTCTTCTTGTCTACCACTATCAAACTTTAGTAGTCTAATTGGATCAACTTTACGTCCGATTGTTTGTTCAAGTTCAGCGTGTGCTTGATCCGGTGTAACAAAGTCATCACAGAATACATAGCCACATCCGCGACGTTCTTTTGTTGGAATTTGCCAGCACCATCCATTATTTTGTGCCCAGGCGTTAGTAACAGGTTCAATCTTTTCATCGTCTTCATACGGTAATAAAAACGGTAATGCGCTATTTACAGGCAAGTTTTCTTTGTAACTTTTCCATTTACCGCCTACTGCTTTCATTAGAACTTGATTAAATCCACTTGCGTCAATAAACATATCACCCTTTACTGTATCACCGTTACTTAACTTTACTGACGATACAAATCCTAAATGACTGTCGATATTAACATGCTCAACTTCGCTATCAATGTGTGTTACTGTACTACAAATCTTCTTAAAATACTGTCCAACTTTATGGGCATCAAAATGATAAGCATGGTTTCCTTCTTGCTCTACAAAACTATTTTTATTATGATGAATTTTATAACCAAGCTCAGTAGCAATGTGTAATAAGTCCTGCTCTCTATATCCTAAAGCATGTTGGAATACAATATCGGCCATATCATTACTAGTAGGAGTACCATCAATTGGTCCAATATAAGACTTAGTTTTGTCTGGTCCCCACCCAATATGTTTGATACCTAGTTTAATTGTAGCATCACACTCTTTAATAAAATCTTGCTCATTACAACCTAAGTTCCACATAATATTTTGTACAACATTAGTAAGTGATCCTGTTGATCCTTCACCTGCTCCAATAATACCAATCTTTGAACTTTCAATACATGTAACGCTATGTTCAGGTCTAATTTTTGAAACCATTAGTGCCGCAAGCCATCCGGCTGTACCGCCACCGACAACTACAATTTTCATTGTAACTTATCTCCTCCTGTACGACCACGATGCCACCAGTCACAACCTAAGTTAGTAGATTCGATAGCATCAGTATGAGGTATACTTGAACGAACACGTACTTCTTCGGCCATATGAAACTCTCTCATCATAAATTCAGTTTCCATAGGATTTAAATAGTTTAGATCTTTATTAACAGGATATCCCATTTGTATTAGCCATAAATGCCAGTTAGGTGGATGAAATAATGTTTTAGACATTACGCTTGTATAAAATTTTCTATTTGGATCTTTCAACCATGCTTCATAATAAAGATGTTTTTCAGATTTTACATGTGTTTCTTTAACAAAATTCCAAAAAGGTGTGTCCCATTTAGTGTCAGCATAATGACTGTTAATAAAGTCAACAGCATCTTCATACCAGTATATCATTTCTTGGTTATACCCATGAACATCAGCTTCTGAGTAAGCATTGTGAGAGATACGTGCTAATAACTTTTCAAAACCTGTTGTCATACTAGCAAGTCCAGTTGACTCTAGTGGTTCGATAAATCCACCACTTAGTCCAATTGAAACTACATTATTCTCCCAAAAGTTTTTACTATAGTAAGGAACCCAATCAATAACTTTCAAGTCTTCCGGTTTAATTCTTCCGTTCCAGTGATCGCAAAAATATTGTTTCGCTGTATCAATATCTGTAATATCTTTATTAAATACCATGCCACTTCCAAAGCGTGTTTGTGTAGGAATTTTCCAAATCCAGCCATGATCAACAGCAGGACAATCTACATATGGAACACGTTCTTCTTCAATATTTTCATAAGGTACATGACCAGCTACAGCACAATTTGTAAACAATCTACCTTCACCTAACAGTTCTACACGATCAGAATCTTTTAAAATTGAAGCAAAGCCTGTACAATCAACAAATAAATCCGAACTGTGTACGTGTCCGTTTTTAAGTTCAACACTTGTTACATTACCAGATGAATCTCTATTAACACCAACTACGTCACTTTTAATTACATTTACATTTCCATGACAAAACTTTTGTAGTTGTGTTACTAATTTTCCAGCATCAATGTGATATGCTAGTGTTTCAAATGATCCCCACATGTCTACTTTGTTGTTCATTACAGTATTATAAGTGGGTAATGCTGATGTTTTAAAATCTGTATGTTGTTTATTGTGCGCCCATATATCGTATTGTGTACATTGCTTATCAAAGTAACTTCTATTTAAATAAAACGGATGCCAAACACTGCCCTTAGGATCTCTCCAACCAGGAAAATTAATACCTGTTTTATATGTTGTATCAATATTTGGAAACCAATCAGTTAGTTGTAATCCGCACTCTCTTAAAAAATGTGGAAACGTAAGTACTGTTGCTTCACCAACTCCAATAGGATTACCTACTTCTTTATCAATAACTGTTAGTTCAAGATCCCATTTGTTATTCATAAGATATGCCGCACCTAACCAAGCCGCTGATCCACCACCTACAATAGTAATATTCTTAATTTGTTTCATTTTCTAAATATCCAATTAAGTTAAACACTGTTTCCAGTTTAGTTTGATTTGTTTTGCTTTGTAATGTATTACGTAATCCTACATGTAAAGGTTTTGGCCATTTACCAAAACTTACCCATGAATACCCATTGTGTTCTTCATTTAATATTGGTAGGAATTCTTCATTTACAACAACCAAGTATGTATGAAAACTAAACTTTTCGTCTGTACTAATAAATGTTTCTAGAGGAATAGTTTTAGTAATGCTAGGAAGAAAGCCTAGTTCTTCCTCAATTTCTCTTTGTAGCGCAGGCCACGGAAGTTCATCCTTGCCGTTTGTCCCGCCGACTAAGCCCCATACATTTTTCTGTTTACTTTGTGCTCTATGTAATAACAAAAACCGTTTAGTTTTTAATGAATAAAAGAGAGCACCACTACAAATTATCTCTTGGTTCATGCAATTAGTTATGCTATTTGGTGATACGCCAAGAGCCTTTTCGGTATTCGCCCTCGAATGAAAGTATCCATTCTGTACCAGTCCATTTATACTGTACACCAGTATTTAGGTTGGTTATGTAAACTGTAGAAGTATTTGTGTAAGTACTAGCATCAAATACTATATTCCAATCATTACCGTCCCATTCAATAATATCGTTTTCACTAGCATGGAAATCAATATTACTTGACCCTTTCCATGCGTCTGGACCGTCTTCATTACCAGTGTCACCAATTGAATCTAATAGTAGTAATCTCAATCCTGCTGTTTTAGCACCTGTTGGATTATATTTTTTAGGATCGATGATAAAATCTACACTACCTTCATTACCTCTTCCTGCTGGAGAATTTAAATTAGTATTTGTAGGAATTGTATCTTCGTCCCAAGTAATAACAAGTTGTGTTTCGTCTAGAGGATTAATTGTAATAGTTCCGTTAACACTTCCTGCTGTTGATGCTTCACCCGGAAGTACAGTACGCTTTAATTGTAATTGACTTAATCCAGCAACATAATCTTGTGGACGATCTTCAAAGTAATCAGTCCATAATGCTGTACCAATTGAACCTTTGTTCATTAATTGTGCTACATTGTTAAGAACATTAAGATCATAGTTTTCGTAACCACGTACTACCATATTAAGATCAAGTCCGCCTTTTTCTAAATCAGTAGTAGGAAGTACAGTGCCACTGTATGCTGTTAGCTCTGGTGTAGACTCTCCAAGGTTAATTGTACCTTTTGATTCGTCAAAAATACTCATTACAACATTTGTAATAATACCAAGTTTTTTAACTTTAGCAGGCATGTTAATGTATATAGGTGTTGTAAAACTAAGTTGTGCGATATCAATTTCTGATTCTGTACCAATAGGAATACTTCTACTACTAAAACTTGTTCCTGTTAGTTCTACACTAGTTAAACTACTCCAATCAATATAGTTATCTGTAGTTTGTATTTCTAAACTAGGATTAAACAACATTAATAGTTGCTCCATAATTTGTAACTTTTGATCTGTATTAGTTGACCAAATATCTACATTAACACTTAATGTATAAGGACTAGGCATAATACGTTCTACTGTATAGTTCTTACCTTGCGTATTTAAGTATTCGTTGTTGTCTTCGTCGTATGCTCGTTCTCTAATATGAACTTTACTAGTAAATGAACTGTCTGATGTACGTGTTCTATCTTGTTCTAATCCGGTAATATAAACTGCCATGCGAGGCGCACTAGGTATTTTGTTCTCTGAATTATCTCTAAGGATGTGTCCAACTTGACGAGTAATGTCTCCGTACATAACAGGTACTTGTGTTATTTTACCGTCACCGTCTTTATATGAGAAGTTGCTAAACAGTCTTACTAACTGTGTAACATAACGTCTAATTTGTCCATCATAAAAATGTTGCATTAATTATCTGCCTTTGGTTTAAGTGCTTGTGAAATACCTTGACGTTCTGGAACAACCTCGCCACTAATTGTACTAGTGTTAGTATTATTAACAAATGTACCTTTTTGTGTTTGTTTTGTAGTTGTATTTGAAAGGTCTTGACGTTCAACTGTTTCCATTTTAACCCACCTTTGGCTATCATATCTAAATAATCTATTAGGCATCATGTCAACACGTAAAAAATAGTCACCTTTTACACTATCTGTAGGAAAAGAAATACCGCTACCAAATGTTTCTCCGTTTGGTGCTAATCCGTCTCCTAATAAATATCCGTCATAGCCATTACGGTCTGGTGTTTGATTAACTCTACTAGCATCTAATTGACCACTTTCAATACTAGCATCAATGTCAGTTTGATCAGTTCTTACAAGTTCTGCTTTTCCATTGTCATCAGTTTGTAGTGTGTAGAAACTACTAGTATCATAACCTGATTTAGGTGCGTCTGCTTCTGCTTGTTGAATAATAGCATTATTAACTTGCATTTCTGTTTCGTATGTACTAAGCACATCGCGTAATGTTTGTGTACTACCTTCTTCTGCTGGTAAATCAAGTATTTCTTTAAATTCTTGCGAGTCAACAATTTGTTTCATTTTTACACGATACAAATGTGGATACCAAGTAGGTGAAAATCCTTCACTTGCTCTGTTTACATCTTCAACTACATAATAACGCTTTAATGCTACACTAAAGTCATTAAGAGCATTTTCGTCTTTTAAATGCGGAAGTTCAATTACATCTCCGGACATAATTTTACGTCCTAATGTTCTAACACTATAATTAATAGGAATTGTCATAAAGATAATATCATTTTGTAAAAACAGTCCAAATTGACTCATATCAAAGTCTACATCTGAAACATTATAAATGCCACGCATTGTATAAATGTCTGGATCGTATTTACGATCTCTGTTTTCCATAAACAGCATATCTTGTATGTTTGTTTCTTTTACAGCATCGTACTGTGGCTGATCAGCCGTAGCAGTAGCATCATCAGGATTTTTAGGTCCTAAATACTTGTGAACGAAGACATCCGTTCCTCCAACTGTAAACATTTCTGTTATAATCTTATCAAGGAAGGAATAATCTTTTCCCTTTTCGGGTTTGTATAAACTCAATCTCGGCATAGTAATAGTATTTATGTGATGATAAATACTATAGCGGAGAAGAACAAACATGGCCAGTAATATTCAGACAAAAAGACAAGAAGTGTACAAATATATAGAGTTAAATCTAGGCGGAGGCATGATTGATGTCGAACTAGACCCAGAACACTATGAAAGCGCACTTGATACAGCATTAACAAAATTTAGACAGCGTAGTGATAATGCTGTAGAAGAATCATATATATTTCTTCCTACAGTGATTGATCAAAACGATTACATTCTTCCAAATGAAATAATGGAAGTACGTCAAATATTTCGTAGATCAATTGGGTCACGCACAGGTGGCGGCGATGGCGGCACGTTGTTTGAACCATTCAATCTAGCATACACAAATACTTACTTGTTAGCAAGTAGTAACATGGGTGGCCTAGCAACTTATAATGCGTTTGCTGGCTTCCAAGAACTAGTAGGACGTATGTTTGGTTCTTTTATTGAATTTAAATGGAATAGATCAAATAAAAAACTTACAGTATTACAACGTCCAAGAGCAGAAGAAGAATTACTACTTTATGTTTACAATTATAGACCCGACTTTGAATTATTAGAAGACTACATGGCTATACAATGGATCAAAGATTATGCTTTGGCAAAAAGTAAATATATGCTAGGCGAAGCACGTAGTAAGTTTTCTACTATTGCTGGACCACAAGGTGGAACTTCTATGAACGGTGATGCCCTAAAAGCAGAAGCACAATCCGAACTAGAAAAACTTGAAATGGACATTCAAATGGCTGTACCAGGCGGTACAGGCTACGGCTTCACAATCGGCTAAAATAACACTTGACTTCCGATAAATTATAATGTATAATAACATTATAAATTAAGGAATCAGTATGATTATTGGAATATGTGGACTTATTAGTTGCGGTAAAGGTACAGTAGCAGATATATTAGTCGACGATCACAACTTTGAAAAGATTAGTTTTGCGGACAAACTTAAAGATGCTGTATCTTTAATGTTTGATTGGCCACGTGATATGCTTGAAGGCGAAACTCCAGACAGTCGTTACTGGCGTGAGCAAGAAGATTCATTTTGGACAAAAGAAACAGGACGTAGTGTAACTCCGAGACTAGTATTACAAGAGTTTGGTACCGACTGTATGCGTAACGGATTCTATGATGGCATTTGGGTAAGTTTTGTTAAAAAGACTATTATTGATAATCCTGATAAAAATTTTGTTATTCCTGATGTACGCTTTGAGAATGAAGTAGAAGTTATTAAAAGTATGGGTGGCAAAGTATGGTGTGTAAAACGTGGTCCGGATCCTTTATGGTTTAGACAATACCAAGACTTAGGCATTGAACCAACTGATGTACACCCAAGTGAATGGCGTTGGGCTAAAGCTAATTTTGATTTTAATATCTATAATGAAGGTACTATTGACGATCTTAAAAGTCAGGTAAAAGGTCGCCTTGCTTCCACTGAACGCCTTGCTTTTGCTGAATCCTCTGACAATTAGCACATATAGTTTTTAAGTTATTAGGACGACAGTTATTTAAATCACCGTCTATGTGATATACGTTAAACTGTTCTTTATGCTTACTCTTATAATTACACTTCTCGCAAACCTCTTTTTGTCGATATCCAGCTTGATACCATTTAGGTACACCGATGTTTCGACCGCCATTGTGTAAACATTTCTCACATACCCGTCGATAGTAAGTTTTGTTATTCTTTTTATAGTTTATAGCGGCAGGACGTATGCCGCAATCGCATAAAGGTCTCATATTGTATTTACCTCACCTTTTCACCACCTTTTCGATGGGTATTTGTTGTACTCTTTTTTAATAAAGGCATAAATACTTTTAACAGTTGTTATTATGAACACCACAGGAGAAAAATAAAATGGCTTTAGTATCACCAGGAGTACAGGTTAGTGTAATTGACGAAAGTTTCTACACACCAGCAGAACCAGGTACCACTCCAATGCTTTTTGTTGCTTCCAAGCAGGATAAACAAAACGCGGCAGGAACAGGTACAGCAAGAGGAACAACGAAAGCGAACGCAGGCGTTCCTTTCTTAATTACATCACAAAGAGATTTAGCTGATACGTTTGGAGATCCAATTTTCCAAACAGACGCAAGTAACAATCCGGTAAACGGCGGAGAGTTAAATGAATACGGCTTACAGGCTGCATATTCATATTTAGGTGTTAGTAACAGAGCATTCGTAGTAAGAGCAGATATTAATTTATCAGAGATTGAACCTAGTTCAAGTGCTCCTGCGGCAACTCCAGCTAACGGAACATGGTGGTTTGACACTGCCTTAACAAAATACGGAATATTTGAGTGGAACGGCAATGCTGTGACTGTAACTGGTGGCCAGTCATTTACAAATAAAGTACCACTTGTTATTACAAATAAAGTTAACCTAGTTGGAGAACAAAACACAGGTGCTCCAAAAGGGTCAGTAGGTGCTGTAGGAAACTACGCTATTGTAGCAACAACAACTGTTAATAAAGTGTACTACAAAAATAGCTCAGGAGCATGGGTTAAAGTAGGATCAGCAGACTGGGTCAAGAGTTGGCCAACTGTACAAGCAACAGTTTCAAATCCAACATTAACAATAGCACAAACTATTGGTATTAATGGAACAACAGTTGCGGCAACAGGTACAACAGCAACACAAATGGCGTTAGATATTACAGGCGCAGGCATTACAGGTGTATCGGCGGCGGCAGTAGATGGCAAACTATACATTTATAGTGATGGATCATCAACAACTGATGGATCAACAGATGACGATGGTGCTATTGTATTATCAGCAGGCGCATCAGGAACACTACTAGCAGACTTAGGTCTAACAGCAGGTGTTAGTTATGCTCCAGCATTAGAAATTAAACCACATACACAAGTACCTGAGTTTAAAACAGCAGATACAAAAACAAGACCTACAGGAAGTATTTGGTTCAAAACTACAGACGCTAACTTAGGTGTACAAATGAAAGTTAAAATTTTCAACGGTACAACACAGTTATGGGAAGAGAAATCAGCACCAGTTTATAAAACGCATCAAGAAGCAATTTATAACTTAGACAAAACAGGTGGCGGATCTAACTTAGCATTAGCACAGTTATATGTACAAGCACACGTAAGCGAAAATGAAAATGAAGAATTTGATTTTACTATCATGGCTAGAAACGCTTCAGGCGCAACTACTATTACTTCTTCAGCAATTACATCAAGTTCATTAACTGCTCAGTCATATGGTTTCCAAATGGCAGAAAGTGATCCAACAAAAGCTGCAATTCAAACAGGTAAAGCATTAAGTGTAACAGCAACAGGTGCGGCAAGTGACGCAGACTTAATTGCTGATGCAATTAACGCGGCAGGATTTGAAAATATTGTAGCAAGCGTAGACGCAAGTAACAGAGTTGTAATTACACACTCAGCAGGTGGTGAAATCCGCATTAAAGATACAAACAGCTTATTTGCTGGTATTGGTTTTGCGGCTTATAACTACACAACAAAAGCAGGAACAGCAAACTTATATGCGGCTCCAGCAGGTGATGCTACTTATGACTTCCACGCTTCAAATTGGAAAATCTTAACTCAAACAGCAAGCGCAGATGCTCCAACAGCATTAACTACAGACGGTAGACTATGGTATAGTTCAATTGTTGACGAAGTAGACATGATGATACATGATGGCACTACATGGAAAGGTTACGCAAACGTATATCCAGCGGCTGATCCAGAAGGACCAATTGTAAGTGCTACTGAGCCTACACAACAGTCAGATACTACACCACTAGTAACAGGTGATATTTGGGTATCAACAGCAGACTTAGAAAACTATCCACAAGTACACAAATATAACGCAGACTTAGCAAAATGGTTAGCATTAGATGAAGGTGATCAATCTTCAGAAGATGGTATTTTATTTGCTGACGCACGTTATGGTACAACTGGCGGAACAGCAACAGTTGCTCCAGCAGGAACAATTAAGGAATTACTAGTTAGTGATTTCTTAGACACAGACGCTCCTGATCCAGCACTATATCCAAAAGGTATGTTGCTATGGAACCTAAGACGTTCAGGCTTTAATGTTAAGAAGTTCCAACGTAACTTTGTTGACACAACAGCTAAAAACGTTCGTCAAGGTGACGTAAGTCAGGCATTATATTATCCACACAGATGGACTACTGAAAGTGCTAATCAATCAAACGGCGCAGGTAGCTTTGGACGTAAAGCACAACGTAAAGTTATTATTCAAGCTCTACAAGCAATGGTTAACAGTAACCAAGAAATTAGAGATGATGAATCAAGACTGTTTAACGTTATGGCAACTCCAGGGTATCCAGAACTAATTGGTGAAATGGTAAGTCTAAACTACGATAGAGGATTAACAGCATTTGTTGTTGGTGATACTCCGTTTAGATTAACTAGTGATGCTACATCATTAAATAACTGGGGCGCAAACACAGCACTAGCAGTTGAAGACAATGACGAAGGCGCACCAAGTAGAGACGAATACTTAGGTATGTTCTATCCGAGCTTATTTACAAGTGATAACGCAGGTAACAACGTTGTTGTTCCACCAAGTCACGGTATTATTAGAACATTGGCACTAAGCGATCAAGTATCGTTTCCATGGTTTGCTCCAGCAGGAACAAGACGTGGTGGCATTACTAACGCAACAGCGTCAGGCTTTATTGATAACGAAGGCGAATTTAAGTCAATTGCGCTAAACGAAGGACAGCGTGATACACTTTACAGTAATAGTATTAACCCTATTACATTCTTAACAGGAGCAGGACTTGTTAACTTTGGTCAGAAGACTAGAGCAAGAAATGCAAGTGCGTTAGATAGAATTAATGTAGCAAGACTAGTAATTTACTTAAGATCACAACTTAAGAAACTTGCTAAACCTTACATCTTTGAGCCTAACGATAAAATTACAAGAGATGAAATGAAAGCACAAGTAGACAGTTTAATGCTAGAGCTAGTATCGCAAAGAGCATTATATGACTTCTTAGTTGTATGTGATGAAAGCAACAACACGCCAAACAGAATTGATAGAAATGAACTATATGTTGATATTGCTATTGAACCTGTAAAAGCAGTTGAGTTTATTTACATTCCGTTAAGACTTAAAAACACTGGTGAAATTTCAGGACTATAAGTTGATAAATAAAAGTAACAGGAGTATATAATGGCAATTTCAACACTTTCAAAATTAACAGTACCACTAGATAGTAACGCGAGTGCTTCTAATCAGGGCTTGTTAATGCCTAAGCTACAATACCGCTTTAGAGTATCATTAGAAAACTTTGGTGTTTCGAGTCCATCGACTGAGCTTACAAAGCAAGTAATGGACGTAACAAGACCTAACGTAACATTTGAAGATATGACAGTGGATATTTACAACTCCAAAGTCTTTTTAGCTGGTAAACATACATGGGATCCAATTACATTGAACTTACGTGAAGATGTAAGTAACAACGTACAAAAACTAGTTGGCGAACAATTACAGAAACAATTTGATTTCTTCGAACAGTCAAGTGCTGCAAGTGGAGCAGATTATAAGTTTGTAACTAGAATTGAAATCTTAGACGGTGGTAACGGAGCAAACACAGCAGGTGTACTAGAAACATTTGAATTGTATGGTTGTTATCTATCAAGCGCAAATTATAATTCACTAAACTACGCAACATCAGAAGTAGCAACAGTGACTTTAACAATACGTTATGATAACGCTATCCAATCACCACAAGGTACAGGCATTGGCACAGCTATTGGTAGAACAGTTAACACTGCTATCACAGGCGGTGGCGCGGCATAAACAAAATTTAGCATTATAAATTAATAAATTAAGGGGCATTTTTATGTCCCTTTTTTTATGACCGAATTATCTACTCACTTTATTCAATTGGATAAATATTTGCATGAGCTTTTTAAACGGATTTTTAGATAACGTAGCAAGTGGTGCTTTAAGCCCTAAAGGCAATTTAGGTGACTTTGCCCATGCGGCGAGAATGTTTGTTGATGATAATCAAAGATTAGCCCCTAAGGTAAAATTTCTTTATCACGTTACATTTAATATTAACCCTAAGTCTTCTGCAGTTATTCCTCAGTTAGCACAAAAACATATGAACGAAATAGGCATGCTTGTAAAATCAGCACAACTACCAGCGTTTAATATTCAAACAGATGTTATTAACCAATACAACAGAAAAAAAGTAGTACAAAAACGTATAGACTACCAACCAGTTAGTATAACTTTTCATGATGACAACTATGGTGTTACTACAGCATTGTGGGAAGCATACTACAGATACTATTACAGAGATGGTAACTATGCTAAAGTAAATCCTGCGGGAGCACCTGATCCTACAATACCGGAGTATGCGACTAATAAACCAAGTTTTAGTGAACAATACGCTAGTGGTACATTATTTTCAGAAAAACAATACAGATACGGTTTTGATAATGATAGTGCTGAACCTTTTTTTACAAGTATACAAATTTCTCAAATGTCAAGAAAACGTTATACTACAATGACATTAATTAATCCTATTATTAGTCAGTGGCAACACGATACTATGGATTACTCAGCAAGTGACCCTGTTAGCAATTCAATGACTGTTGAATATGAAACAGTACACTATAGCAGAGGTTCAATGAAAAATGGTCCTAAAGGATTCGGTGACGAACATTACGATAAAACACCAAGTCCAAATTCATTAGGTGGCGGCGGAGCATCTAGCTTACTAGGTGTAGGCGGAGTACTAGCAGGTGGCTTTGGTGTTATAGATGACATTACCGGTGGTAAAGCAGATTTTGGTACAGTACTAAGAGCCGCTAATACTATTAAGAACGCAGGAAATTTAGATGCGTCAGGAATTAAAGGCGAACTAATTGGCAAGAGTCTTAACGCACTAGGTAAAGCATCTGGAGTAGATGTAAGTGGTGTAGCAGGACTAGCATTTCCAACAGGTGGAAGCGGTGACTTTAAAACAGCCGCGCTTGCCGCTGGCGTGGTTGGCATAGGTAAACTTATTAATAGTGCTAACCCAGGTGGCGGAGAAACTTCAAAGACATCATCAAGCTCGTCTAGTTCTTCTAGTGGTCCAAGATATACTGACCCTGGATACATAGGGCCTTAGGAGTAATATAAAATGAGTTCAATTGAATTAAATTTACCCCGTAAACCAGATAACTTAGATAGTCAAAGCCAAACTAAAAAGATATTCAACACATTTTACGCTAAACAATTAGCATATCCAAGTAACGAAGTTGATGCTGTTATTGGATTTTTAGAAAACAAAGGGTTTGATAAAGAAGCGGCAAAATCTACGGGAGCAATACTTTTACAACAAGCAAAAATTGACGGTTTAAAAGTATTTGAATTAATAGACACATTAGGTGGCCTTAATAAACTACAATTAAGTTTTACAGTTGCCCAAGTTATTAACTTTAATAGACAACGAATTAGTAGTTTAGGATTTAGAGTTGATAATACTACAACTCCTGTAGAAGCAAGAAACTTAGTAGGTTAGTCCTATGGCCAAGTTTGCTCAAGGCAAATATAATATTAAAAATCCTGACAAATATGTAGGACGTAAAACACCATCATACAGAAGTAGTTGGGAGTTTGCGTTTATGAAATTTTGCGATGAAAATCCGGCAATTCAGGCTTGGGCTAGTGAAGCAGTAAAAATTCCTTATAGAAATCCATTTACCGGTAGACATACAGTATACGTTCCGGACTTCTTTATACAGTATAAAACTAAAAAAGGTAAAAATATGGTTGAACTTATTGAAGTAAAACCAGACAAACAAGTTACAATGGAAAACGCCGGAAACTCAAAACATAATCAAGCACACGTAGCACTAAATATGGCAAAGTGGGAAGCCGCAAGAGCATATGCTAAGTCTAAAGGCATTAATTTTAGAGTTATTACCGAAAAGGATATGTTCCATCAAGGATCACGTACCTAAATAGTTTAGCTAAATATAATAGTAGCATATAATGAGAGACCAATGACCAAGAAATTAGAAGACTTACTTGATTTACCTGATAGCAAGGATATAATCAAAAAAGAACAGAAAAAAGAAAAAAAGGATGTAATACAGCAACAAAATGATACGTTGCGAGATATTGCTGAATTTGATAAGATTGCTGGAGCATTACCAGCAGTAAAAGGTCTTGGCGAAAAAGCAGATGAAGAACTTAATGATATAGCACAACGAGCATTAACAGCTTATGATGATCTAATGGACTTAGGCATGAATGTCGAATCACGTTACGCTAGTAGAGTTTTTGAAGTAGCAGGTGGTATGTTAAAAACATCACTAGATGCTAAAGTTGCTAAAATGGACAAGAAATTAAAAATGATTGACCTACAACTTAAAAAAGAGAAAATGGATAAAGACGGCGGTATTGATGACGGTGGCATTGTACAAGGCGAAGGAGCCATCATTACTGACCGCAATAGTCTGCTAGAAAAACTTAAGAATATGGATAAATAATTAATAATAGGGAATGAACATGTTTGAAAAATACCTCGCAGAAGCAAAAAAAGTATATGAATTTAAAATCGGCGTTGCCGGTGAGATGTCAGAAGATTTTACTGACAGTCTAGAAGGGTGCTTACAACGTTATAGTGTAGCGTCAATGAGTCCTGGAAAGAAAACACCAATACAAGAACGTCCATTAGACTTTCCAAAGTTACAAAACATAGAAGTTACTCATTATGAAGTAGCACTAAACTATCCTACTACTCCACAAGTGTTAGGTGAGTACATTGCCCAATGTTGTAACTGTTCACCAGCTAACATTGTTGTTAGATCAGTTAATGATCCAATTGAAGCATATCAAGAACCAAAAGATGATGCTCCATACGAAGCAAGACTTACTAAAGAAGAAATGGAACAAGCTGATCCAAAAGCACAAGACCATGTTGGCGCAAATAGAGTAATGGATCTTTTACAAGAATTAGAGGTTGCTCGCAAATCCAACGAGTATAGCCCAATTGCCGATGTTAAAGCAGGCGATACAACAGACATAACAGACACTGAAGGCACCAAGTCTCCAGTAGGGAGTAAATAATGGATATGAAAAAAATCTTACAAAATATGGATGCCGCATCAGTAGGTAATAAACCTTTCAAAGGCGATACTAACTTTAGCGATATGAAAAATATCTTAGAAGGTTTTGATGCTGTTGAAAAAGGTACTAAACTAACTGAGTCAGTAGATGAAGGATCACTTCCAATGCCAGCGCCTATGGCTCCAGAAATGGACAAAGGCAATCCGGTAACAATGAATATATCATTAAACGCAAGTGGTAAAGATCATGTAGCTGATTTATTAGATATGATGAAAAACGCAGGCTTAGGTAACGCAGGAATGGCAGACAAAGAAATGCCAAAATTATCAATGCCAAAAGTAATGACAGGAACACCTGTAGATGATCCAGAAATTCCAGGTAAAGATGATAAGCCAGGTGATATGGATCTTAAAACAGGCGGCTGTGGAATGGAAGACATTGAAGTAAATCCAGAGCTAGGCGATGATGACTTAAATTCATTAAAAGCAAGAGCAGGCCTTGATACAGAAGCATCAGAAGATTATGCTAATGAGCCAGGGGAAGAATATGCTCCATATACTGATATGACAAATCCACCGACTAACGATCTTAATAAGTCGAAAAAATCTTATCCAAAAGTAGCAGGCGGAGATAATCCAATGGCACTAAAAGACAAGATTAAAGAAGAATTAAATTCACATTATAAAAAATATCAAAGCTAATTAATAATATTCAATAGGACCTTCGGGTCCTATTTTTTTGGTTAAATACTAATATGAAGAGTTTAGACGGCGTCCTCACCAAAAAGGCAAATACTAGAGAAAAGTTCTCTGAACAGCAGATCCAAGACATGATGAATTGTATGGATGAGGATTTAGGCTATCTACACTTTGCTAAACATTTTGCTTTTATACAACATCCTGTAAAAGGTAAATTATTATTCGATCCTTATCAGTACCAAGAAAGATTACTAGAATCATATCACCAATTTAGATTTAATATAAACATGTTGCCTAGGCAAACAGGTAAGACAACTACTGCCGCAGTTTATCTTACATGGTATGCTATGTTTCATCCTGATCAAACTATTCTAATCGCCGCACACAAGTACAGTGGTGCCCAAGAAATTATGCAACGTATACGATATGTTTACGAAACATGTCCTGATCATATTAGAGCAGGAGTTACAAGTTATAATAAAGGAAGTATCGAGTTTGAAAACGGATCACGTATTGTTAGTGCTACAACAACAGGTAATACAGGACGTGGTATGTCTATATCATTATTATACTGTGATGAGTTTGCGTTTGTTAACCCAGGAATTGCCGATGAATTTTGGACATCAATATCACCTACACTAGCAACAGGTGGTCGTGCTATTATTACAAGTACACCTAATTCAGACGAAGATACGTTTGCTACTATCTGGAAAGGCTCTCAAAATAAGTTTGACGCACACGGTAATGAACAAGTTTTAGGTGAAAATGGATTTCATGGATTTACATGTAGTTGGGACGAACATCCTGATAGAGACGAAGAATGGAAAGAAACTGAAGTTGGTAGAATTGGCGAAGAAAGATTTAGACGCGAATACGGTTGTGAATTCTTAGTATTTGATGAAACACTTATTAATAGTATCAAGTTGTCATCTATGGAAGGCACAGAGCCTATAATGAACATGGGACAAACACGCTGGTACGCAAAACCATCCCCTGAAGAAAATTATGCTGTGGCATTAGACCCTAGTATGGGTACAGGCGGAGACTATGCCGCAATACAAGTGTTTGAACTTCCTAGTTACAAACAAGTTGCTGAATGGCGTCATAACGAAACACCGATCCCACAACAGATTCGTATACTAACAGATATATGTACTCATCTTAAAGAGTCTTGTGGCAATAGCGGTAGCAATATATACTGGAGTGTTGAAAACAATAGTATTGGAGAAGCCGCACTTATTGTTATTAACGATTTTGGAGAAGAAAATATACCCGGACTATTTGTAAGTGAACCTATGCGTAAAGGACATGTACGTAAGTTCCGCAAAGGATTTAATACTACACACGGTACTAAGATTACAGCATGTAGTCGTTTAAAAACTATGGTTGAGAATAATAAACTTGAAATAAACAGTAAAGTATTGATAACCGAACTAAAATCGTTTGTTGCTACAGGAACAAGTTTTAAAGCAAAACCAGGGGGTACAGATGATCTAGTAAGTGCTACTTTACTTGCTTTAAGAATGATGAGTGTACTAAAAGATTGGGATCCACGAATTTATAACACATTTAACCAAACAGAATCGGATTATGAAGACTATGAACCACCAATGCCGATTTTCGTAACAGGCGGCTATTAGGATAAATATTATTATGATAAACCTTGACACAATATCAAATGAGCTATTCAACAAAATTAGAGGAAGATTCCCTAGTGTTACAGTTGGTAACGAATCTGCTGAGATTACTAATGATGTAAAAGAAGCAAGATTCTTTGAATTTGATTTTGTACCAGGTAAAAAAGTAAGTATCAACTTAGACAAAGACAGTCTTACTATTATGTATAGCAAAAACTTATTCAGCGAAGGCGAAGATGTTTTAAAAAACAAATGGTTTGATTTTTTAAAAGAAGTAAGAGCATTTTCTAAGAAAAGAATGTTAAATTTTGATACAAGAGATATTACAAAGTCTAACCTAGATAAAAGAGATTATGAATACCTTAGTACGGAGAAACAAATGAGCGAGTCAAAACTATATGGAACTAGTAGAACTAGTTTTCAAAACATTGGATCAGCAAGAATGGTAGTAAAACATTCTGCGCCAATTAACCAAGAATCAGCAACAGGACGTAATACTAGTATTGCTGGAATTTATATCGAAAGCAACGAAGGCGAAAGATTTAAATATCCGTTCAAACACCTTAACGGTGCTAGAGCAATGGCACAACATGTCAGTGAAGGCGGAAAGCCATATGATGACTTCGGTAAACATGTTACTGGACTTTCAGAAGAATTAAACAAACTACGTAAATTTAAGACATACATGAATCGCTCAAGTGTAATGGCTGAAGGTTTATCAGGTTATATGGATGTTGTTAACGACAGATTAAACACAGTTAAAAAGACTATTGAAAATATCCAAAAGCCGTCTAAGTATAAAGAGATGACCGAGAACTTTACTTCTTCCGTACTAGAAGATGTTCCAGAAGATATTGCTACAGACTGGACAGCACAATTAACAATCAAACAGTTCAACGAAGAATTGAAAGATGTATTTCCTTACGTATATAAATTAGTAAGTGAAGCAAACAAAACACAAGAGCTAGGTCCAGATGATTTACTAGGCGAAGGTACTGGAAAACATCTATGCGACGAGTGTGAAGGCAAAGGATGTAAAGAATGTGATAACACAGGCTTTGACAAGTCGAGCATGAAAGGCAAAGAAAAAACTGAAGCTATGGGCAGTGAGTATCATTGTAAAGATTGTGGAGATACAATGCATAATCCTACTACAAACTGCGAACATGATGTACATGACGAAAACGGCGAACATTGGGTTGACGATAATGGCAACGGTATTCATGACGCAGACGAAGGACTTGATCCTGATGAATCATTTGAAACACATTTAGATAGTATTATTTCTAATTCGAAGCACGAAGAAGAACCTAACGTTGAATTAGGGTTTGATGAAGATCAAGCATTTGAAGATTATAAAATGGCGGCGGCTGACTGTGCGTCAAAAGGTGGTAAAGAATTTGAATATCCAGAAGGTTCTGGTAAAATGCATAAATGTACAATGAATAAAGCTACAGCAGATAAAATTTTAGCTGATAGTGATTCAGCACCAGATAGTGAAATAGAACAAAAGAACGATGTCGAACTAGATGAATATGTTAAAAGCATGTACGACTACGTTGAAAATAGTTTTCCGAAAGGAGAAACAGCAGTAATAACATCAGTACAAAAGAAGTATGGTGATAATGCTGTTGAAGAAGCCCAGAAAGTAATGGTAGAATTACTTAAAGGGCAAGACGATGAAATGGCTAGAATTCAGCAATTAGCTGGCGTTTAAACATTTTATCCAAAAAAGGCAAAATAAAGGTTGACTTTTAATAAGTAATAGCGTACAATACATATAGTGCTGTACGTAATTAAGGCACAAAGGGTAACAATGTTGTTACTCAGCACATAGGCATAACATATAGGAGGCATAACTATGGCATCATTAGCAGAAATTAGAGCTAAACTTAAAGAACAAGAAGCAAACACCGGTGGCAATCGATCATCAGGTGGCGACAACGCAATTTACCCATTTTGGAATATGGCAGAAGGACAGAGCTCGACTCTAAGATTCTTGCCAGATGGCGATGAATCAAATACTTTCTTTTGGAAAGAACGTTTGATGATCAAACTTCCATTTAGCGGAGTAAAAGGCGATACTGGATCACGTCCAGTACAAGTACAAGTACCATGTATGGAAATGTATGGCGAAACTTGTAATATCCTAAACGAGGTACGTGGATGGTTTAAAGACGCAAGTCTTGAAGACATGGGTCGTAAGTATTGGAAAAAGCGTTCATACGTATTCCAAGGTTACGTAACTGATAATCCACTATCAGACGATAACACTCCAGAAAATCCAATTAGACGTTTTATCATTGGACCGCAAATCTTTCAAATTATTAAGCAGGCACTTATGGATCCTGATATGGAAGAATTACCAACAGATTATACTGCTGGTGTAGACTTCCGTCTTAATAAAACTTCAAAAGGTGGATACGCAGACTATAGCACAAGTAATTGGGCACGTAGAGAGCGTCCATTAACTGACGTTGAAATGAAAGCTATTGAAACTAATGGTTTGTTTAACTTATCAGACTTCTTACCTAAGAAGCCAGGTGATGTTGAAGTAAAAGTAATGCAAGAAATGTTTGAAGCATCAGTAGATGGTGAAGCATATGATCCAGATCGTTGGAGCAATTACTTTAGACCATCAGGTATGGCGGCAAGAACAGGTGATCCGACAAAGGCGGCAAGTCCACAAGCGACTGCTACTAGTCAGAGCGCACCAGAAGCGGCACCAACACCAGAGGCGGCACCAGTAGCACCTGCTCCAGTAGCAGAAGCAACACCAGCGGCGGCTCCGGCAAATGATGGTAAAGCAGAAGACATCTTGTCAATGATTAGAGCACGTCAATCATAAAATAAAAATAATGTGTAGGGGTGAAATATCCCCTATATTAGCTTTAAACAAGGAGAAACTATGGCTAAATCGTTTGATGTTAGTAAGTTCCGTAAGGACTTAACTAAAAGTATCTCAGGCATGAGTAGCGGCTTTAACGATCCTACAGATTGGATCTCAACAGGCTCATATGCACTTAACTATCTTATTAGTGGAGACTTTCACAGAGGTGTTCCATTAGGTAAGGTAACAGTGTTCGCAGGTGAATCGGGCGCAGGTAAAAGTTACTTTTGTGCCGGTAACATTGTAAAACACGCACAAGATCAAGGTATCTTTGTAGTATTAATTGACTCAGAGAACGCACTTGATGAATCATGGCTACAAGCACTAGACGTTGACACTGGAGAAGATAAACTTCTTAAACTTAATATGTCAATGATTGATGATGTAGCAAAAACTATTAGTACATTTATGGCTGACTATAAAGCAATGAACGAGGAAGATCGTCCTAAGGTATTGTTTGTAGTTGACTCATTAGGTATGCTATTAACGCCAACTGATGTTGATCAGTTTAACAAGGGTGATATGAAGGGTGATATGGGTCGTAAGCCTAAAGCACTAACATCACTTGTTAGAAATACTGTTAACATGATTGGTAGTTACAACGTAGGACTAGTATGTACTAACCATACATACGCATCACAAGATATGTTTGACCCAGATGACAAGATCAGTGGTGGCCAAGGCTTTATCTACGCATCTTCAATTGTAGTAGCAATGAAAAAGATGAAACTTAAAGAAGATGAAGCAGGTAATAAGATTAGCGAAGTACGTGGTATTAGAGCAGGTTGTAAAGTAATGAAAACTCGTTACGCAAAACCGTTTGAAGGCGTACAAGTTAAGATTCCATATGAAACAGGCATGAATCCTTATAGCGGACTTATTGAATTGTTTGAAAAGAAAGACTTACTTGTTAAACAAGGCAATAGACTTAAATATGTTGATCTTAATGGTGAAGAACATCTTGACTATCGTAAAGCATGGATGACACCAGAAAAGATGAATTTAATTATGTCAGAATATGAAGCTCAAACTACTCCGGAGGTAAATACCGAGGATGATGTAGCAATTGAAGAGCCGATTGTTGCTGAAAAAGAACTTACCGAACAGGAGTAGAAAAATATGGAAGCAGGATTAATTGCTGATATGTGGAATACGTTTAAAGACAGTATTGATAAGAAAACTATAGAAGCTACAGCAGAGAGATTTGTTGATACATGTGCTGATTATGGTGCTGACGATACTCATTTTAGAGATGCTATGGGAACTTGTGATATTTTAGATGCCGCAATTACATATTATCTTGATTTAGACGAAGAAGATGTTCATGCAGACGAACAAGACGAATGGGACGAATAAATGGGATATTACTCAGAAGTATCGAGAAATATAAACAAGATCCCAGACGCAATTGCATACTTTGAATCAGAGTTAATTGATGCTCGAAATGAAGTAAAATTAAAAGGCAATGTTGAACGTGCCGCGGCAGAGATGCCCGGTATCGTTGAACAGCGTTTTAATCAGCTACAAGAAATTGAAGCTATACTTAATTACTTGAATATTGAGCTACGTAGGTTGCGTAGCTCATTTTTCAAAAAATATTTAGAAACTTATCAACGAGCTTTATCTAGTCGTGATGTTGAGAAATATGTCGACGGTGAAGCTGACGTAGTAGACTACGAAAAAATTATTAACGAATTTGCCCTCCTGCGTAACAAATGGTTAGGTCTCTTGAAAGGACTTGATCAAAAACAATGGCAGATAACTAATGTTGTCAAGTTAAGAGTCGCAGGTATGGAAGATGCATCAGTATAAGTTTCAAATCCCAAAAAGATCAAAAGAATTACGAGGTCAAGTTTTTTCATATCTATATGAAAATTGCGATACTATTACTATTGAATCGCAAGATGAAATTGAGCCTGATCGATTCTTAGCATTTAGTCATCCTTTTGATAATTGGGTATTTGATGCTATTAAAAATCCTAATATTAATTTTTTTCATATTGATAATGGATATTTAGGTAACATGCGTCATAAGACGCCTTTCTATTATAGAATAAGTTATAATTCATTACAAAATACTAAAGTAAAAGATGTATCGAGTAGTAGAATCAATATGCTAAAACTTGATGATAATGTTTGGAATAAAGACTGGAATACCAAAGGTGATTATAACCTGTTAGTAATGCCTAACAACAGTAACATCTTTAAATACTTAGGACAAGATTATAACACATGGCGCACCGATACTATAAGACATTATGACAGTCTTCCAGAACGGTTAATTATAAGAGAAAAAGAAGGGAAACGTAGACAGCGTTTCCAAGAAGTATTACCACTAATGACTAACGCAAAGAAAGTTATAACATACCATAGTATGGCTGTTGTAGAAGCATTGTGTTTAGGCAAACCTATTAAAGTACTTGGACAAAGTGCTGTTCAACATTGGCAAGATCAAGAAAACTTTGATAGAACTCCTATGTTAGAACATATTGCTTGGAGTCAGTTTGATAGAGACGAATTTAGTGACGGTACTGCTTGGCACTGTACGTTTGAATATCAGGTAGACAATGTATAAAGAAATAGACGGATGGCGTACAACACAAATGGATATGTGTTTAAAAAGTGCCAAGAAACAAGGTAACGGTAATATTGAAGATTACCAACATTCAGAACTTATGGTTGCTATGAGTCATTGTAGTAGAATAAGAGTAGCAGTTGACATTGGAGCACACGTAGGACTTACAGCATTTCAAATGGCTAAGTCTTTTGATCATGTACATGCTTTTGAAATTAATCCTCCTATTTACGAGTGTATGGTACATAACCTAAAAGATAGATGTAATAATGTAACAACATATCCTGTAGGTATAGGCGAAATAGAAGAGAATGTTGATCTAGTTACCACTAATAAAAGTTTTAGTACACACATTAAGCCCGGAACACAAAATCAAAATAAAGGTAAACTTCCTGTTATGCCTTTAGATTTTTATAATTTACAAGATGTTGATTTTATTAAAATTGATGCTGAAGGATACGAACCTCTAGTAGCATTAGGAGCAATTGAAACTATTAAAAGATGTCAACCAACAATACTTTATGAACGCAAAGAACATCCAGCAAGATACGGATATAATAGAGATAGCATTAGAGATGTATTAATGCCTTATGGATATAGGATGGTACGTAAAATAGGACGTGGCGAAAAAAATGCTGTACTAGCATATCGACCTGGTATGGCACCAGATGCGTAAACTTCCAGAATTAAAAGGACTTATGTGTCCGCGAGAAGCAGAGAATGTAATTTACTTTAGTTGTGATTACGATTATTTTGATAGACACGGATATGCCTTACAGCAAAGTATTAATAGGACAGTAGGATGGATACATGTACACTGTCATATTATTAACGAAGGTAATATTGATCATACTATTTTAAAAAGGTTGAATGAACAATTCAAGTTTACATATACCTACGAAGATGTAGACAAACAGTTCTACGTAGATTTGCCAAAAAATAAACATATGATGGACGAAGGTATAAACATTTTTAAAACAGGCGATTTAGATTACATTGCTAGACGCACATATTTGGCCAGTGTAAGGTTTATACGTATGGCAGAAATTTTTACAAATCCACAACAACGAATATTACAAATTGATTGTGATAGTATACTACGTACAGGATTTCATTTAAAAGATTTTGCTGAAATTACTTCTGAGGTTAGCATTATGCCTAAGCCAAAAGAACCTGAAATTTTTATTGCTAGTGCATTAAGTCCAGGATTAGGACATAAAGGATTAGAATGGCGTAAACTATTTGCTAGACAGTTACATAAAGGGTTTGAAAAAGGCTGTTATTGGTTTATTGATCAACATGTACTTAGGCAAGTAATGAAAGATTGGAAAAACTTAGGCAACACATACGGAGAGATACCGTATGAATGGAATTCTTGGGGTATTAAAAAACATAATATTTTTAGTACTGGCAAGGGTAATAAAAAAGACGGACTAAAGTTTAAACAAGCACAATTAAGATGGCTACCACAACATTGGTACGATAAAGTTGTAGTAGAAATAAGGAATACAGATACGTGAATGGATACATAATCTATCTACCAACTTATCCTGATAGTGTTAGTATGGCTAGTCGTGCGTTAGAAACAGGAACTAAACAAGGCTGGAACCTAGAACTATTTGAAGGCATCAATGGGATGAAACAAGGTCTTATTGATTATAACTTAAAAGTATATCCACATAAAAAAGCACAACGATTACTTGCCCGTCCTGGTACACAAGGTTGTTTCTTAAGCCAATACTTACTGTGGCAAAAATGCCACACCACAAATGAACCTATATGTATATTTGAACATGATGTTGTTTTTAAAAAACCTATAGGCGAATATGTAGATTGTGATGTGTACAAGTTTGAAGGTTTTAACAAAGCAAAACCTATACCACCTGGCAACTGGTTTGAAGGTGCTAGGGCTTATCGTATTACACCTACAGGCGCTAAAAAAATATTAGACTGGGTACATGCTAACGGAGCAATGCCAGCAGACTGGATGCTGTGTGATGGAATTGTGGATATGAAATTTGATAAGTACAATAAAGTAACATATAAAACAGAAGTTAGTTTTACAAAGGATTTATCATGAAGCGTATGATATACCAAGTCGCTGTTGGTGCGCAAAGTAACTTATATAAACATTGTATTAAAAGCACAGCCGAATACTGTAAAAAATATGGTATTGAACATATTGTACAAACGGAACCTGTACTAAAAATTAGACCCGATTTAGAACGCACAGGTCGTAGTAAAGAAGCAGTTGAAAGATTAGGATACTTACCTATATTTGAAAAAGAAACTGCGTTCTTACATATTAACAAATACGATCAAATAGCAATTATTGATAGTGACATTTATATTAGACCTACTGCTCCAAATATTTTTAAAGACTTCCCTGAAGAATGTGCTTTTGGCGCTGTAGCAGAACGTGAACTACCTTGTGCTAAAAAATACAAAAGCAAAATTAGAAAATATTCAAAAGCCGCATTTGAACCATGTAAAGATGTAGATTGGAAATGGAATGATCTTGGCGCTGAATTTTACAACATGGGAATGATGGTTATAAACTGTAAACAATTTGCTCCATACTTAAAAGGGCAATCACCAAAAGAATTTCTAAGCAGGCCAGAGTTTAAAGACTTTGTAGACGGAGTTGGTTACCGTAAATGGTCAACTGACCAAATGCTACTTAACTGGTGGGTAAAGAAAGAAAAGATCCCCACACTTAATATGAATTGGAAATGGAACGGATTGTATAAAGGCATCGAAGATAGTAAATTACCCGAAGCATACTTTGTACACTTTTTCTTAAAAGATAAATTACCAGCACACGGCGAAAATGTGCCAGCGTTAATGACAGCAATAGGAGAACAATACAATGATGGGTAAGGAAAGAAATAGCGATGCGCCAAATATTTTACACCTAATTAAACAAGGTACAATTGGTGCTGAAATAGGTGTATGGATGGCAAACACATCAGCTGAATTTCAGAAGAAAAAATTAAAAGAATTGTATCTAGTAGATCCGTATTCAGTTGAACCATTTAAAGACAACAGCGAAATGCCATATGATAAATGGTTAAAGAAATATAGAAAATTACTTAATATTGCTCCAAAAGGACTTTCTAATGCTGACATGGAAAAAGAATTTGATCGCTATTACGATAATGTATACGAAAAAGTAAAAACAAAATTTGTTAATAATCCAGAAGTACAAGTACTGCGTCAAACATCAAGCGAATGGTTTGCTTCGTGTGCTGACAACTATCTTGATTGGATTTATATTGACGGTGACCATTCATACGAAGGTTGCTATGCTGATTTAGTACAAGCACATAACAAAGTTAAGCCTGGAGGTTTAATTTTAGGTGACGACTTTAAATGGCCAGATTCAACTTGGAGTAAGCCAGGTGTAACACAAGCAGTTAATCAATTCGTAGATGAAAATAATTTACGAAGTAACTTCCATAGACACGGAATGACTCAATTTGAAATTAGAGTAAATTAATGAAACATGTAGTAATGAGATACATGAGCACCCGTATTAAAAACCTACCCTACGGATGCCCGGGCTTTGGCGATATTGTACATAGTTGTTTATTAACGTACAACTACGGACAGCATTACGGAAAACCTGCTACACTACATATTGCTCCTCATCAATATAATAAAATGAAACCACAGACTTGGAAACAAGTAATGGATTTATTTCCGCAAGGACAGTTGTATTTAAAAATACATAAATTTTATGAAGAAAGTGACGAAGCATTTTTACAACATGTATTACAACAATATCCTAGTGCTAAATTACACTACTACGAAAAATATCCCGGTAAACTACAAAACGTATTACAACCAAGTTTCTTTGTAGACGAATATCAAAGATCATTCCCCCAATTAAAACCAGAATGTTATGATCCGATATTAATTAAACAATTACTTCCTAGTAAGTTTGTTACAGCACAATTTGATGCGTCAAGCAGAAAGCGTAATTTAACATCAGAACAAATAGATATGGCGTGTAGTTATTGGCGTGAACAAGGATATAAAATCATTAATGTAGGCGGTCAAGCAAGACATCCAGCACTAATGACAGCACCGTTAGCCGGTTACACTATGAGTAGGGCAAGAGCCCATTTAGGAGTTGATAGTGGGTATATGCACTTTGCTCAGATGTTCTTAAAGCCGTCAGACATATACATATATACTAATAGAACTATAGATAAGTGGGAACATCACTTAAAAATGTTTAAAGATAACGGAGTACATATTAATGAATACCATCAAGTATAACGGTGTAGAATATCCTGAGTTACAAACAAAAGGATTTGCGGCACAATATGCATTCCCGTTTGCTAAACAAGTAATTACAGGCGAAGGATTTGATATTGGATGTAATAGAAAAGAATGGGCATATCCTGGCGCACAAATGATCGACCTTGTTTTTAACGACGAATATGATGCTTATAATTTGCCTAATAAAAAAGTTGATTATATTTTCTCATCACATTGTTTAGAACATTTAAATGATTGGGTTGGAGCATTAGATCATTGGACAACTAGATTACACAAAGGCGGCATTGTATTCTTATATTTGCCACACCCGGATCAAGGATATTGGAAACCTTGGAACAACAGAAAACATATCCATTTACTTGAACCAAATCATATTAAAGATTATTTTACAGCAAAAAACTTTAGCAAAGTATTTGTTACTAAAGGTTACGACTTAAATCACAGTTACTACGCAGTTGCGGAGTTATAATGCTACTAGACTTTGAACCTTATAAAAATAAACATATTGGTCAGCGTGTTTTTATCCTAGGATGCGCACCTAGTCTTACACAAGAAAGATTAGATTTATTACAAGGCGAGCAGGTAATAGCATGTAACAAATCTTTTCTAGCGACTACACATGGACTACCTGATTATTCTTACTTTTTCTTAGGTGATGCTTTAGTATACAAAGAATTATATACAAGATGGTATCCACAACTATCGGCAATAAAATCTCCTAGATTTTATTCAAGTAAAATTGCTGATATTATGGCTGAAGATAATATTGCTATTAAAGAAGATTATATACCTATTAAGAAAAACTACAGTAATAAGTTAACAGTTGAACGCAAAGGTCATCCATTAAGTTTTGATAAAGGTTGGGGTACTACTAGAACTACTCCTTTGGATGCGGCAATCACTGCTTACTTTATGGGCTTTAGAGAAATATACTTACTAGGTGTAGACTTAGATTATTTTTTACCTGACTATAAATTAGCAGGAAATAGTAAAACACATTTTTACGGAAGTGGTCCAAGAGAACATCAACTAATTGGCGAAGTATCAAAAAAGAATTCTCGAACATGGGGCCGAATACAAAGAACTATTGGTAGACTAAATGAATTCTACCTAACTGCTGATACTAAATTTGCTAATTTAAGCAAAGGGTTTAAGCACGAAGATGTAATGTGTACAGGTACACTAGAAGGAGTCATAAAATGAAAGTAGTAGCGTTTGTTCCTGCTAAAGGAAACAGTGAGCGTATTGAAAGTAAGAATACACGAGTACTTGATGGAGAGTACTTGTTTAAGCGAAAACTTCGACAACTACTAGAGTGTGATGAAATTGACGAAGTATGGTTAGACAGTGAAGACAACTACATACACGAGCTTGCGAATGATCTTGATATCCAACATCATTATAGAGATCCTGCGTTAGCTAATAATGCTACTGACGGACATGCGATGTTTGCTAACGAAGCAAGGCTTGTTCCTAATGCTGATATAGTTGTACAAGTATTATGTACTGCTCCTTTTATAGATAAAACTGTAATCGATCCTGCTATCAAACAGTTAAAAGAAAGTATTGCTACAAGTTTGGTTGCTGTTACTGAGCAAAAATTATATCTGTGGGAAGACAACAAACCTACATACGGAGATACTATTCCGAATAGTGTTGATTTACCTACACATAATATTGAATCAATGAGCTTCTATGCTGTAAAAACAAACGGTGAACCTTTAACAAAACGTTATAGTGAAGATGTTATCATGTATCCTGTAACACCTTTACAAAATGTAGATATTAATAATCCTGAAGACTTAGAATTTGCCGAAGATATTTGCGCAGGTCAACGCAGTAAAAGAGTACAAAAACTAAAGATATTAAGTAAAAGTATTAGTAGTTGTTTACTAAGTGATATTTGTAAAGAACATAATATAAAACATTTCTTAAGTAGTGAAATTAAGTCTATGAATAACGGAACATTCTTAGGCTATGCTAAAACATTAAAATTAAAAGAGTTGCCTGAAGAAGAAAAAGATCCAACTGACAAACATTGGGAAGGTATTTTTGATGCGTTAGACAGTTATAGATTTATTGCTCCGGGTGATGTTATTATTGTAAGTACTGACATAAAGGATAAAGCATATTTTGGAGACCTAAACGCACACTTTGCTTATCGTAGCGGAGCAGTTGGTGTAGTAGTAGATGGACAAACACGTGATGTAGAACGTGTTACCCAAATGGGACTTCCGTTATTTGCTCACGGACGTATGCCTGACGATATTAGATATGAAGGTACGCTAGAAGAAATGAATATGCCTGTTGAAGTAAATGGTGTTACAGTTAAGAACAATGATATTATATTTGGTGATCCAGACGGAGTAGTTTGTATTCCAGCAGAAAAATGGCCTTTTGTATTTGAAGAAGTGAAGCAAGCACTAAAGAAAGAAATGCTTGTAAAGTTTGAAGCAACTTTTGGAAGTGATCCGTTTGATGTATTGAACAACGTAGGACTGTTTTAATGGCTAATAGAAAACATCTTTTTGCGTTTGGGTGTAGTCATACTTTTGGACATTCTTTGCCAGATGCTCATCCACCAAGCGAGAGCGATGGTCCAAGTAACTTTGCTTGGCCACAATTACTTGCTACTGATCTAGGTATGAAATGTTTTAACCTTGGTAAACCAGGCGCATCACCAAAACGTACATTATACAATATTGTAAATTGTAAAGATTTAAAAAGTGATTCAGTAGTAATTATATTATGGCCTAATTCTAATAGAAACACAAGACTACTACAAAAAGATCACGGTGGTGTTATAGCTCATGATTTTCTACCTGCTTTACTTGGTATGAAATTCCCATCAGAGCATTACGAAAAAATTGAAATGACTCATAAAGAGCATCAAGAATTTTTAACATTTTATTACGAAAAACTACACAATGATTATAACGCTAGTTTTGACTTTGCTACTATTGTAAATACTGCTGATAACTATCTTAGACGTAAGCATATTATTCCTATTCATATAATTGCAGAACATGATAACAGAATATTAGTTGATAAAGAGTTTAAGCATATTCTTGCTCCAATGTTAGTAAAACAAATAATTTGGAAGACAGATTTTTTAATCGATCATGCTTTAGACGGATCTCATCCAGGGCTCGAAAGTAATAAACTTCTTGCTCGAAATCTTAAAAAATGGTTTTTTTAAATGAACTTAGCAATATGTGTTAGTGGTGTAAACGACAAAGATAGTAAAATTACAGAACAACTCAGACGTTGGTTTCCGGGCAACGATATTTACTATCATACTTGGAGTAACAAAACACATTTAGTACCACAAGAATATCATAATAAACTTTTTACAATGCACTATCCTAAATGGCATTACCATCCTATGGAAGTTACGCCGCCAAGCAAGCATGAGAAGTATGGCGAATATGTCAAGTCTAAAAAAATGTTTGACAACTTTTATTTTGGTATTGTTCCTATGATTCAACATTTTGATTTACTAAAAAAGATACCTCAGCATCATGATTTAATTGTTAGAGTAGATTGGAATACAAAGTTAGATAGACAAGTTAACTTAAACCATCACTTAAAGTATGCTTACGATAAAGGCCCTGCTGGATTTATGATACGCAAAGGCAGAGGTAGTCAATTTGGTAGCGGACATTGGAGTGATGTTGACAAAGAAAGTAAACGTGACGATTGGTATGGTTACCTTCCTTACCATTTTTTAATACATAGAAGAAAACATGCTGATCATCAATTACTTAAAAAATTATTAAATGAAGGAAAGCTATATCCAAACGAATGGGGATGGTATCAACTTCTAAGTGAACCATATGGCGATATACATACCAGTGTTCACGGTCTTGTAGAATTAATCAAATAAGTATTTTTGGAGTAGTACATGAAACAATACGAATATAAAGATTATAACGAATACGTAGATAGCCAAAAAGATGCTAATAAAGAAAAGCAACATATGGTATATGTTGAACAGAAAACAATTAATAAAGTAGCAGGCGATAAAGGTATAGCACACAATATTATGTGTCACGGAACACGCAGAGCTGTTGAACAACAGTTTTTTAAAATTTGCTACCCTGACGCAAATATTATAGGAACTGAAGTTGGAATTGCCGACAAATGGCCAATGACAATACAGCATGATTTTAATTTACAAAAAGAAGAATGGATTGGACATTTTGATATTGTATATTCTAACAGTTTTGATCATGTGTTTGATCCTATTAAAACATTAACTGTTTGGGCTGATCAATTGTCACCAAATGGTCGTATATATCTTGAACACGGTTATGGAGACAACGATAACAGAGCTCGACCTTGGGATCCTTTAGAAATAAATGATAATGAACTAAGAGATTTGTTTAACAGAGTAGGACTAAAACTTGTATCAACTTTTGATTCAACTGGACTTAAAGGACGTGAACCTAGTAAAGTTTATGTGTTAGAAAGATGAAAGCATTTGTTATAGCAATCCCAGGACATGAAGACAGTCAGCTACATGCTGATAAATGTATTCAATCTGTAAAAGATACAAATTCAGAATTAGATATTGAAAAGTTTACTGCTATTGTTCCTGAAACAATGTGGCAAGTAGATTGGAAATGGCCCTACACTAAGAAAAAAGTTTGCCCAACAACAGGCATGACTCTTAAAGCATACAAGACATACGATATGACTAAACGTATTGCGGCCGCAGGTAGTCATTATAAACTATGGCAAAAGAGTATTGAGCTTAATGAAACTATTATGATACTCGAACATGATGCTATTTTCTATAGACAGTTTAAGCCCTTTGACTTTGAAGGCGGCGCTATTAGTATTAACAATCCAGACCATGCTACGTTTAATTGGAAACTATACGATAAACTAGATAACTCAGGAGAACAAGAAGTTCCTTGGGTAGCAGACAAAACAATTCCACAAGGATTACCAGGACATAGTGCTTACATTATTAAACCAGATGCCGCACAAAAGATTTGTAGTTTACAAGATACAATTGGCTGGTGGCCTAATGATGCTATTATGTGTAAACAACTGTGTACATGGTTGCGATCATACAAACCTTACTTTACTAAAGTACAAGGTATCAAATCAACAACAAGTAAATAACTACGCACATAAATATCAGTATGGACGTAGTATTAGTGACAGGTGGGTTCGATCCACTACATTCAGGACACTTAGCGTATTTTAAAGCCGCTAGACAACTAGGTGATAAACTAGTTGTTGGCATCAACAGTGACGAATGGCTTGTACGTAAAAAAGGTAGACCATTTATGCCTTTTGAAGAACGTGCTGAGATTATCAAAGGATTATCTATAGTTGATCAAATTGTTAGTTTTGATGATTCAGACGATACAGCATGTGGAGCAATCTATAAAACATTAGCAATACATGGTAATATAAAAGTTATTTTCGCTAACGGTGGAGATAGAACAGATGCCAACATACCAGAGATGACCACATATGGTGATATGCCATATTGTGATTTTGTATTTGGTGTTGGTGGAGATAATAAAAAGAATTCAAGTAGTTGGATACTTAAAGAATGGAAAGCACCTAAAGTAGAACGTGAATGGGGACACTATAGAGAACTGTATCAAGGTGAAGGATTTCAAGTTAAAGAACTTGTTATCAATCCTCACAGTAAACTTAGTATGCAACGACACAAGTATCGTAGTGAAACGTGGAACTTAGTAAGCGGCAATGCTCATCTTAAAATGAGTAGACACACTGATCCATTTGATGGAGCGGGCGTTCAACATTTACACCCTGCTAATCCAATAGACATTCCTATGGGCACCTGGCACCAAGGATGTAATGATAGTGACGAACCAGCACACATTGTAGAAGTGTGGAAAGGCGAGACAGACAAGTTGAAAGAAGAAGATATAGAAAGGTATGATCCATGAAGGTATTCGTAGGATATGACACTAGAGAAGATATTGCTTATCAAGTATGTAAGCACAGTATTCTAGCAAGAAGTAAAGACGTTGAAGTTATTCCGTTAAAACAACAGGAGCTACGTGATGCTGGTTGGTACAAAAGACCAATTGATAAGTTAGCATCAACAGAATTTACATTTACACGTTTTCTTATTCCTGAGCTAACTAACTTTAAAGGTTGGGCAGTGTTTATGGATAGTGATATGATATTAACAACAGATATTGCAGAACTGTTTGAACAAGCAGATGACAAGTATGCTGTTATGTGTGTA
>Ga0181390_1000020_pt1 | contig 50657 bp, 39 predicted proteins | sample 13SPOviralmetaG_FD_130085 | JGI IMG/M metagenome (GOLD analysis project Ga0181390, IMG submission 130085) | Marine viral communities from the oligotrophic San Pedro Time Series (SPOT) site, San Pedro Channel, CA, USA - 13 SPOT_SRF_2010-07-21 | ecosystem: Environmental > Aquatic > Marine > Strait...
GAAGACCATTGATGCTGTAAATAGATACTTAGACTCAAAAGAAGAGATGGGAGAGATAAATAGTAAAGAAAGAGCAGAAGTCCTAGTTAAATGGGAAGCTCGTGCAAAACAATTAGGATTTAAGCTATGAGACATTTAAAACAATTTAAAAACTTCCTTAATGAAGGCGGGGACCCTGAAAAGAAAAAAGCTATTAGGGATAAAATACGTGACTTAGATAAAAAGGAAGATGACTTAATGAAGAAGAAGGCTGAAAACGCTAAGAAAATGATGGCGGAAGAAGATAATCTAAAAGCAGAGATTTTAAACCTTACAACTCAGAAGTTAGCTATGCAGAAAGCTATAGTAAAAATAGATCTTAAAATATCTACACTTAAGCTTAAACAAGAAAACGCAAAACCAACACAAACAACATGAAGCATTTAATTCATTTTAATGACTTTGTTTTAGAGAACAGAAAAAATAAACCCAATATTAAGAAAAAGGTTAAAAAGATTAATAAGGTTATTAATAAGCAGTATGATAAAATAGAAAAAGAAACTGCTAGGGCTAAAGAGTTAGCATCAAAACCTGATGTAACTGATAAAATGTCGGCTACTCTATCTAGAATGAAAGTACAACTAGCTCAAGCAGAAGCTCAGAAACAAGCTGCTAGAAAAAATGTGGAAATTAAAAAAGCTCAGATTAGAACTGCTAAAGATCAAGCTAAATCAGGTGATGAATTAGAAAAGAAAGCTAAAGAAACTAAAAAAGAAGAGTCTGATAAATAACCTATGAAGTATATTCAAACTCTTACTGAAAAGGGAAAGCTTAAATGGCAAGACTCTGATGCTCCGGATGCTAATGGTAGATTTAAAGACTTAAGTCCTAAAGATCTAGCAGCATGGTTAATTAAAACCAGAAAGGGTGATATGAAAAAGATTAGTGGTTCACTAAGTCAACAAGTTGCATTTAATAAAAACGACGATCCTGAATACGCAAAGAAAATGGATAAGACTAGAACAGAAGTCTACAAGCAAATGGATAGAGAAGATCTATTAGAATCTGTAGATACGGATGATTTAAAAACTGCAAAGGAATACCTATTAAATCCACATACTATATTAGATATAACTTATGGTAAAACCAGAAGAGGTGATAAGTTTGTTAGATTTGATTATGAAAATAAATACGTTCCTGGTAAAATGTTAGATTCAGGTCCTCATTTTGTTAAAGTATTCTATGATAATGATAGAGACCTAAAGAAAATTAGTAAGGAGCTTAATATGGACCTTAAAGAGTCTGTATTAAACGAAGAAGATTCATATAACGATTATCCAGCTGCTGCAAAGAAGAATGCACAAATGGCTATTGATTGGAAAGAGAAGTATGGTAGAGATGAAGTACCTGCTGGAACTCCAGTTGGTTGGGCAAGAGCTCATCAATTAGCTAAAGGTGAAAAGATCTCAGCAGATACTGTAAAGAGAATGTCTGCATTTAATAGACATAGAAAAAATTCATCAATTGCGCCAGAACATAAAGACGAACCTTGGAAAGATAACGGCTATGTAGCTTGGTTAATCTGGGGTGGCGACGAAGGTGTTGATTGGGCAATTGAAAAATCAAAAGAAATAGACGCTATGAAAGAGTCAAAACAAATGAAGTACATTAAACCACTTAACGAAAGAGCTAAACACACATCAACTGATTTTTCTAAACCAGGTAACGATGGTGATATTTACTTTTCAAAAAGAGAAGGTGACGCAGTCGGCGTTAGATTAGGAGATAAATTACAAATGATTTATGTTTTTCAAGAAGAACCTAAATTAGGAAGGATTCAAAAGTCAGATAAACGTTGGGAAAACATGGGTCCAGCTTCTGAAGAACTTTTAATTGATTTAAGAGGTAGAGAAGAAGGTAAAATCTTATTTAAGTTTGTTTCTACACTTGAAGAATCAGTTAATGAAGGTAAGATGCCGAAGAAATATATTGGCAACGATGAGATAGTCTATCTTAAAACTAAAGAGGATTCAAGAGGTGCTCATTACAACCTTTACTACAAAGGGCACGATATTGATAAAGGTGGTCGTAGGTTTGGTAGTGAAAAAGAGCTAGAAGATTTTGCAGCTAATTATATTTTATCTAACCAATTGTATAAGAAACTAAGATATGAAGATTCAATACCTTTACCAGAATCTATAGAAGAGGCTAAACTATCTAAGATTCACAATGCTGCAAAGAAAGGAAGTTATCCTGTATCTCTTGTGGTAATTGAAAATGGTAAAGTGGTTAAACAAGAATTAGTCGGAACTCCTCAAATAGTTCCTGCTGCATTTAATCAATTAAAGAAAGAATATCCTAATGCGACTGTTCATGTAGAAGATAGAACAGGTAAAAGATTATTTAGCGAATCTGTTACTGAAGGTATGTCTAATGAGCGTCAACATATTAAATCAATTAACGAAGGCTACTGGAGTGGCTATGACTATGATAAGTGGACTAAAGAGAATGGTAAACCTAAATATCCAAAATGGGTAAAAGTTACTCTAAAGGAAATTGTTAAAGGTGGGTTCATGGACTCGGTTTATGATTCTGAACACATGTACATGGTTTTATGGTTAGGTTCATTTGATAATCAAAGAAGATCAGAACTTTCTGCGTATGACAAAAAAGGTATTAAGGAGTTTGGTAAAGTAGGCTATAAATTAGTTAGAGATAAATGGAATGACCTAACAGGCTACAATATGTTCTTTATGATGGGAGCGATGTATGCACTTGAAGTCTCTAAACAAATTCAAGATAAAATAGCTAATGGCGAGCCTGTTGAACCAGCATATTATCTAATGAAAGAATACTTTAATAACTTTGGTATGGACATTAAGAGAAGTAGAATTTTTAATGCTGCTTATGAAAAGCTAGAGAAGTGGATGAAGGATAATAATATCAAGGCTCTATAATAAAATATTAGCAAGATATATAAAAAAACAAAGAAATTAAAATATGGCTGTCGATCATACTAGAACTATAACTGTCACACCTGCTGGATCAAACTATACGGTAGTATCGGATGCTGCGATAGAATCTGGAGTTCAATGGGTTTCTACTACTAAAACTACTGATAATAATGGTGTTGCAGATGTTTGGACTATTACAATACAACAAAATACATCTAGTGGTAGAGTTGCTACAATTACAGCGACACATAGCAATAATAATACTGATACTATAACTGTTAACCAGGCTGGAGTTAATCCGGATAATACTGCTCCTGTTATTACATTACTAGGAGATAGTTCAATAAGTGTTGATGTTGGTACGTCTGACTGGATCGACGATGGTGCTACCGCCGTTGATGAAACTGATGGAGATATTTCTAATAATATACAAGTTGTAGATAATGTAGATCTTGACACAATAGGAGTTTATTCAGTTACATATAATGTAAATGATGCTGCCGGAAATCCTGCAGTAGAAGTTGTAAGAACTGTAAATGTTGTTGCTCAAACAATTGATGTACAATGGCAATTAATACCATTTAATTTAACTGGTGCATATATTAGCTTAACAGATGGCGGAGCGGAGTGGCAAGGTAGTCCTAGTCAAACAACAAGCGTTGCAAGCGGGGGAAGTCATACACAGTTTTTTTATGCAGTTCCAAATAATGGAAAAGTATTTAATACTACGTCGGATGTTCAATTTCAATCAGGAGGTGCTCAGGTAAGTACTTTAAAAACTGCAAATGGAAGTATTAAAATAGAATTAATATTAAACAATGTTACTTCAAATGTTGTATGGAGTGAAAATATTTCAGGTACTGCGTATACAATACCTACAGCGGGTGCTATGGCTTTTAGAGAATTAACAAGTTCAGGCGGTACAAGTGTCGGAACTTATACTGGAGGTCAAGTTACTAATAGTGTTAGAAATTATCAATGGATTAATAATACGGGTACTGAAAATAATAATCAAGCTTTATTGATTAATCTAGAAGATGCTGGTGGAATTGATTTAACATGGGATCCTACAGAAACTAATGCACATAATTTAGCAGGATATGTTTATCTATCAACAAGCGCAGATGGTAGTACTGTTGATAATTCTACTATTTTAAATACTAATGAATGGATTCATAATGTTAGTTTAAGTAATTCAGATGGAACTAATTCTACTGGAGACTTTCATGCCTCGTTTATTTTTGACGATGGTGATGATGGAACTATAAATCCAAATAACCAAACATTAAATAATCAAAATTAAAAGAAAATGGTACAGGACGAAATAATAAGTGGACCAGTAACAACCCAATCAACCATTAGCTACTCCCCATCATATACTTTATCATATGATGCTAATGGCGGTACTGGCTCTATGGTTACACAAAGTGGTTCTAACCAGTATACCATCCATAATAGTTTTGGTTTTACTAGAAGTGGATACGTTCCTCAAAATATAGCATTTAATACTTCCGGAGCTGGTACTGGAACAAGTTATGATTTAGGTGATTCTATTACTCTAACAGGAAATACTACACTATATGCACAGTGGACTTTAACTGGAGGATCAAGTTCTTCAGGTGGAGATACATTTTACATATGCGTAACTCACCCCCTAGATGCTACTAAAAAAACTATTGTAGCATATACGACTCCTGTAATAGCTACAAACTTAAACTTTGCTTTTACTACAGCATCTCCTCAGAATGTAAGTAATAGCGCAGGCTCATTAACTCTGCAATTTAGTGCAGATTCTGCTCCTGCTATTGGAGATTTTAGTTCTACTGGTAGTTGGTTAACTATAGATCCTGCTACATATACGTTCTCTTCAGGAAGTGGATCGTTTAATGTTTCTTATGGCTCAAATTCTAGTTTATCAGGTGCGAGTAGTAGGAATAGTACTATATCCTATAATAATGTTTCTAATATCGGTACTTCGTCAGTGTTAGTTACACAAGCGGGGAATGTGGGTACCTACAATCCAAATGAAAATGCCGGATTTGGCTAAGCCGGGTGAATAATAATTATATTAATAAATAAAAACAAATAAAATGGCAAAAAAAATACTATCATTCGAAGAATACGCTGCAAAAATAAATGCACCTAACGTTTCTGAAGAAGAAAACGAAGAGTGTCCGTGTGGTACTGATGAAGAAGGTAACTGTTTAGAATGTGAAGAAGGAACAGAAAAACCAGCTGAAGAAATAGAAGACGAAGAAGTTGAGTCTGAAGAAGACGAAGAAGTTGAGTCTGAAGAAGACGGCGATGACGACGATGACGATGATGAAGAAGACGATGATGACGATGATGACGATGACGATGATGACGACGATGATGACGACGATGACGACGATGATGACGATGATGACGATGATGAGTCTGAAGAAGTTGAAGTAGAAGATGCTGGAGAAACAGAAGCCCCGGTAACTGTAGAAGAGATGTTATCTGAAGGTTACAAAAAAGTAGTTGAAGCTGCATGTGCTTACGAAAAAGACGAATACCAAGATCATACGTTAGAAATGTACATGAAAGAGAACGCTGCTCTAGTAGCAACTCTTGCTGCAAAAGCGATGGAAGAGGGTTATGGTGAAGCAAAAGAAACTGAACTAACTCAAGAAATGTACGAAGCAGTATGTAACGAAATAAAAGATGCGTATTGTAAGAAAATTGAAGAGTTAAAAGAGACTTACGGTGCTGGAAAGGAATAATACAACTATGAAATTCATAAAATCAATTAACGAATTAAACGAAGCACGTCAAGCCCCTGCTAAAAAACTATTTAAGATGGTAGTTAAAGGTAGCACTTCTGAAATTGAAGGTCAAAAGATCTCTAAGGAAATGGCTCAAGCTGCATTAGACTGGTTTGATAGATCTACTTATGCTAGAAAATACGAAAAGCAGGTTAAGACTGCTGGTATGGGAGCTGTTGCTCCACTAATCTTTGGTGACTATTGGGGTATTAAGAAAACTATTCCTTCTAAACTTAAAGCAGAATTTAAAGAGCTACAACAAGTATATAAAAGAGAAATGGCAGCTGAGTCAATTTTAACTGAGTCAGATGCAACTCCTACAATGTTATTAGCTCAAGAGATTGAAGGTGCTGAATACCACATGGCTTTCTCAGACGGTGGTATTGGTGTAGATGTTAGATCGACTAAGAAGACTTGGGAAGATGGAGTACCGGTACTTAAGTATATTGCAAGAGCACCTAAGAAATCAGTAGAAATACCAAAGGGTAAATTTGAAGTAGTTATCGATGATAAATACGGATGGTACTACTGGGAGAACAAGGGTATCTGGTATGGAATGGAACAAGATGGAGAAGCACCTCCATTTGAGTATTAAAAAAAAGAACCACTATTATGAATTGCGAATGTCAAGTATGTAAGTGTGGAACGTCATGTAATTGCTCTTGTTGCGATTGCTAAGCAGGCACACATTTTAATAAACTTTTTAAAGAGTCTGTGTATAACAATAGTAACATAGACTCTTTTTTATATGCCTAGAATACCAGTAGACTTAATTTATATGCAGATGGCTTATCAGATAGCCAAGCTATCCTATGCTAAACGTAGACGCGTTGGTTGTATTATCGTGAAAGATACACAAGTAATATCAACTGGATATAACGGTACGCCACATGGCTTTGAAAATGATTGTGAAGAAGTACAGGTAAGAGAGATAGAGAATGTTAATCATAAAAAAGTCTTAGAAGAAAAGGGCTATGAATGTGAAGACTCATGTTGTTCTAAAGAGGTAACTAAAAGAGAAGTCTTACATGCAGAATCAAATGCATTAGCGAAAGTAAGCAAATCAACACTATCTTCAGAAGGCGCAGATATGTATGTTACAACTTGCCCATGTTTTGATTGCGCAAAATTAATTATTCAAGCAGGTATTGCAAGAGTATTCTATTCAGAAGACTATAGAGATATGGGAGGAGTAGAACTACTAGAACGTGCAGGTATTGAAGTAAAAGCAGTTATATGTTGGAACGCGGAATAGCCGAAATCATAAATGAGGCACTAGTCACAAATGTATTTGGCAAAGACTTTAAATTTAGAGAGGGTCAAAGAGAGGCTATTGAAGCTATTTGTAATCACTATCTCCAAGATCCAGAAGGGACTATTATCTTAGATGCCCCAACTGGAAGTGGTAAATCACTAATTGCTATGTGGTCCGCACACGTCTTAAAAGAACTTGGTAAAAGAGGTTATTTAGTAACCTCTGATCTAATGCTACAAGATCAGTATGAAGAAGACTTTAAAAGGCTAAAACTTAATTGGCCCAGTATAAGAGGAGTAGACAACTATAATTGTAATGTAAACGATCTGCCATTCTCACTTGCTGATTGTAAGATGAAAGGTATTGGGTATGAAGCTGCTGAGAAACTTCCATGCTGGAATAACTGTGGGTATCTTCAGGGCAGAAAGCGCGCGAAGGAGCTACCTGTAGCTCTCTTCAACTATTCATATTATCTAATACAAAGGAATTATGTAGAGGATAAGATGCAAGAACAAGACAGAGAGATACCATTTCCTATAAGAGACTTTGTATTCTTTGATGAAGCACATAAGGTAGACAGTATAGTACAATCACACTTTAGTCCTAGAATAGACAGAACAACTACAAAGATATTTAAAGAGGTAAACAAGTTTGTACAGAAGCAGGCCATTAGTGCTGCCTGGGTATCTGAGAACAGAATAGAAGATATAGTCGACCGCTTAATGCGGGAAGACGATCACCAAGAGTTGATGAGGCACATCAGCGAGTTCAGAGGTATTGCCGTGGTTTACCGCAAGGTCAGATCGGCGGCCCTAAAACAAAGTAAGTCAAGGTTTAAAGGGGGAGATGTCCCTAAGGATTGGCAGACTTTTTTTGGACGAATGGATAGACTTAAAGATATATGGTGTAAGTTTGATGACTATTATGATATAATTAAAGAACTTGGTATGGACGCGATTGTTATTGATCGTAAAGAAACTGAAACTAAATTCTTATGTTTGGAAGAGGCAATGATGATTGATAAATTCTTACAAAAGAAAAGTGGCTTTAAAGTCTTTATGTCAGCGACTCTAGGGGATATTAAATCATTTGCAAAACATACTTCAATGGGTAATGCGAGAGTTATTAGAATGAGTAATAATTTTGATTACAAAAAATCCCCCGTGGTTTTCGTCAATAGGCACAAATTGTCTTTTAGAGAACGCGAACAAAATCTCCCCAAGGTCATAAAGGTTCTTGACAAGATCTTGGAGAAGCACAAAGGACAAAGTGGAATTATTCACGCCGGTTCCTATCAGTTCATGAATGAAATAAATGCTCAGTCTAAACATAGTTTTAATTTCATAACCTATGATGTAGCCAAGGAGAGGCAAGGTGCAATTAGAAATTTTAACGAACAAGATGGTAAAATACTTGTAGGTCCTTCTTTGTTAGAAGGTTTAGACCTGAAAGATGACAAGTCCAGATTTCAGATCTTCTTTAAAGTACCATATCCATCATTGGGAGATCCACTCGTAAAGGCTAAAATGTCTGCATTCCCAGGATGGTATGATTGGAAAACAGGAATTGCAATACAACAAGGTGCAGGAAGATCGATTAGATCTAAAGACGATTGGGCAATAACATATATTTTAGACGCATGTTTTAGAAGTTTATCTAATAAAAAAGATTTCTTTCCACCGTCGTTTGAAGAAAGAATAAAAACAATTTACTAATTTTAAATATAATAAATATGGGATTTAATAAATTACATATTCCAGATCTGGATTACTTAAAAGAATCTTTAAAATCAAAAGGTAACGATGAGTTTGTAGATTTTTGGAAAAGAAGATATATTAAGGCTGACGCTATTATAGGTCCGCCGGATTCACATGATTTTATTAAACAAATTCTAGATCGTGAGTATAATTATAGAACAACTGGTCAAACTAGTATTGACTTTGATAAAGTTGATGAATAAAAATAAAAATATGGCAACAACAGAAACTAAACCAAAAATTTATGTTTGGCACAAAACTGAGAGAGCAGGTGATACTGTAACAGTAAATCAAACTGATGGAGACTTTACAATATTTACAGATGGTACAAGATGTAGAACTTCTTTAATTAATGAAATGTTGATAGAGGCTAAAAGTGAAGCCAATGCACTGGATTTAGCACAACCCTTTCTTTCTTTTAATAAAGACAGTGGGCCAGGAGGTCCCAAAGAAACTAAGGCTATTCAAGAAATTGAAGAGGTAAATCCTTCTAAAGATACTCAACCTACTGCAGAAGTAAATGTAATGTTAGAGATGTTAAAGAAGATTAGTGCTAAAAATACTATTACTATGCCACTTGAATTAAATATACCATCTAATGAAGTATATGATTTGTTTAAAGATCAGATGGATATTACAAAAGCAGATTTAAATGAGCAGATTTTGGCGCTTATATTAAGCCAGATAAATAATTTACAAGAACAATTAAAGCCTCAAGCTGAGGAATTTATTAAAAACTACTATAATGGCAAAACAAACAGAAAAAACACTAACAGCAGAAGAAACTCAACAAATAGCGGAGGCGACGCAAGCGCCCCAGACATCACCTACTAGTATGAATAGACGTCAAAGACGTTATATGCTAAAACAACAAGGTGTATTAAAGTATTTAAGTAAGTTAAACTTCTTAGGAGAGGTTAGGTCTAATTTTAGAAATAATAATATAGAAAATGGTAGAAAATTACATCAACAGAATATTGATGCTAACGAAAAAATAAATCATACTATATTAGAAAATAAATTAGAGTCTTTAAAAGCTTCGTGGATAGAAATAGGCTATAATAAAAGTGAAATAAATAAATTAGAAGAGGCTTGGTCTTTATCTGCTATTAAAGATAAATCTTCTAGAAAAGAAGATAAAAAAACTATTAAAAAATTACAGAAAGAAGTGAGAGAATCATTTCAATCTAGAAAAAAGTAAACTATATGATTACTATTAGTATAGAACCTGCGGATAACGGTGTGGTTAAATATTTAATTGACGATAATGTTAATGGAGGTGGGGAAGAATATACATCAAGGGTTGTTTATGACTTTGATGGCTATTTAGGAAGAGCTCAACAGGTTAAGTTTTTAAAAGACTTAGTGTTGGATTTAGGCTTAAGTACTGGTAGTGATATTGATCGTGAACAATTGCAGATCAAAACAGACTGGGGTTTAAAATTTGTCCCAGATGAAAACCAAATAAAAACAAGAATCAATCAACTGCAAAAAGAAATAAAAAGGCTTGATTCTTTAATAAAGAAATGAAACTACACGTAGAAGGTGTATGGTGTAAAACTAGAACTGAGTTTGAAAAATTAGCAAAGTCTGGTGAATACGATTTAACAGTCTCTTATTTTGACATATTTAATAGATTGATAAAATCAGATCCTTATAGTAAGGAGCCATCAGATATTATAGTATCTCTTTATATTAGAAAGTTAATTCAGAAATTAATTAATGATTCTATTGAAAAAGAAAAAGAAGGAGCTAAAATGCTTTATATGTTTAAAAACCTAGATACTACAGCTGTTCTAGGATTTAAAGGGTTTGTTAATGATTTAACTGAAACCCCATGTGATTTAGATCTAGTTATTGTTAATAGATGCGATTATCCTAAAAAAGGAGTATTAAGCAAATTTGACAATGTTAGATTTATAGACAATGATTAAACATAAAATATTTTCAAAAGGTGAATATATCCAGGCTCTTATATCTACAACACAAGCGCCTAATATACTAATACCAGTTAGAGGCTTAATATATGATGTTAAGTTTGATGACGTTAACCCAAGATACCAAATAAGAATTAAAAAGTTTTATGACCAAATAAGTTTTTTAAAAAGAAATCTATTTGGTGGTAGGTTTATTAGAGACTTTGAGGGTAAAGAAACTAGAGTTAATCTTAAAAGAAAAGAATATAATACGGTTAAAGATCTTGAGGATAGAGTTTTTAATGGAGATAAGTGGAAGCAATATCTTATTTGTGTAGACTCTGTATTTTGCGTAAAGACTAAAGCTGAACAAGATGTATTATTTAATAAAATACAGGATTTTCAGGTAGAAATGGGTATTAAAGATCTTTTTAATCTAACAAATAGGTCTGTGTATAGTGGTCAATATAATTTTCATACTAAAGGAGAATACTTAAAGTCATTACAAAAATTTTTAGGAGATAGATATATTAACGACGAATGGGCTGATGACGTGTTATATAGACCTAATCATAATGAGTTAGACCGCGGAGAGTGGATTTAACATATTAGTGTATTATATTTCACGGATATATATAAAAAATAAAAAAGATACTACATGCCCTTTTTATTACAAAATGAATATGATGTTACAAATCCGATAACAGGTGTTTCAAATCATGTATATGAATACTTAGATGTTGATACCAGAGCTGTCGTTAAAACTACAGAAAAAAAGACTGATGTAGTTGAAGAAGATCCTGCTGAAGCAGAGGAACCAACACCTGCAGGTACTACAACCTTTATTGAAGATGGAGAGAGTGCCGGTAGCTCAATATATGGGGATGCCGCCATAGGTTCTAGGACATATAAAATTAAAGATCCTAAAAAAGAAATAAACGCCGGAGATGGTGTTAAATCTTTATATAATAAATGGTCTTTACACTCATATAAGAATACTGCCAAAGGAACTCAAAGGGGTAAGAATGATTACCAAAACTATAACAAAACTGTTATGGACGGTAATGACGATAATATATTAAATCCTACTGCTAGAAGAATTGTACAATATGCTTCGGATAATGGTGGTTTAGGATATAATTATAGCTTTAGTGATTTTATACAAACAGAACACTACGGCCAAATTTCAAACGAATACTTAATTACATTAAGAAGATTTGCATATCCTATACAGGATGATATTATGAATGTACAGGGGCTGGATAGTAAAGGCAATCCTATAGATTTAGGTCAGCCCGATTTAGCTAGGTGTGTAACCTGGATGTCGCCTGCATTAGGTAATGATATGAAAGAAATCTTAAAGTTTGGTACTGAATTTCCATGGAAAGAAGTAGAGTCGGAAATTCAAAAAGTAGCTGGTAATGCTAAAAAAAGAGGTAAGCTAGGAGAAATGATGGATGGGTCCTCATTAGGTAGAGCAGTTGAAGCAGGTCTTAATGGGTATAGTGCAGCTCAAGCTGAAACTATTAGAGATAAAGGTGCTGGTTTTGACCCAATGGGAGAAACTTATCCAAATAAAGTATTTGGTCCTTTAAATGTTATTAAGAAAGTTTTATCAAGAGAGCAAGGCTTGAACTTTAATAGTGAATTTAACTTAACGTTTCACTATGATTTAAGAGGTTTCTTTAATACATCACCAAAGGTCGCATTCATGGATACACTATCGAACGTTTTAGCATTGACATATAATAATGCTCCTTTCTGGGGAGGTGCTGTTAGATATACTGGAAGTGGCTCTGTAGGTAAACCTTTTGGCGATTTTGACAAATTAAAAAACGGAGATTATGCAGGGTTTATGGGTAGTTTAGCTACTCAATTAAAATCTTCAATGGGAGCTGCATTTGATGATGTAGGTAAAGCTGCTAAAGGACTTATGAATGGTAAGGGTATTAATGCATTAGGTGACTCTAAAATTATGGATAATATTATTGGAGGTGGACTAATGAAATTAATGAATGGTCCACAAGGTGGTGCTGTAATTAATGCATTCTTAACTGGAGATCCAACAGGGCAATGGCATATGACTGTAGGTAATCCTATGAATCCTATTATGGTTTGTGGAAATTTAGCTTTACAATCTTCTAGTGTAGAATTTGAGGGACCTTTAGGTTATGAAGGATTCCCAAGTAAAATGAAAGTTACAGTTGCTTTAAAACCTGCAAGACCTAGGGATAAAGGTGAAATTGAAAGTATGTTTAATGCTGGTAGGGGTAGAGTTTATTTACAACCAGAAGTTGAAGGTTCAGTAGATCTAGACAAAATTATGGATGTATCTGCTTATGGAAATGCAGATAGAGGTAAACTAACTAAAGGTTTTGCAACAAAATTATCAGACTTTAACGCAGGCTAATGGATTTAAGAACTATCATAAATAAAACTATAAGCGGTGTCAAGTATATTATGACACAGCCTACTATGATGTTTAGAAATAAACAAAATGTAGAAATAATAGCTACTCATATTGTAAAGGAAGACGACTTAGGAAGACCTGATTTAATTGCCCTTGAACATTACAATGATGATAGTAAAACCGATGTTATTTTAAAATGGAACGGCATATCGGATCCGTTTTCTTTACAAGTAGGAGATGTTTTAGAAATACCTAATGACCAAGTACCTTTCTATAAATTAGAAAGACCTATGAGGTTTGAAGATAATATTGTTAAAAACGAATTTATACAAAGTAAACGTCTAACTAAAAAAGATCAAGCAAGGTTAGAGGCTCTTAAAAAGAAATATAATAAAGAAACCTTATTACCACCTAATGTGATTCCTTTAGGAAAGAAGAATTATAGATTTGACGGTGATGGGACTGTTGTTTTAGGAGCACAAGCTCAAAATGATGCTGTAGTAGATTCTATAGTTAGCGACTTGTCTAATAAACAAAACAATATTTCTTCTGGTGTTGGCGCTGGTTCTGGTGTTGGTGCTGGTTCTGGTGTTGGTGCTAGTGGCGGAATTAGTAGCGGTGCTGGTAAGGGTCTTACAGAAACTCAACTAGATAAAGCGCTGGGTTCTGGTAATGGAGGTGGTTCTGGAGCTGGTGCAGGATCTGGTTCAGGTGTTGGCGGAGGTACTGCTGATTCTACTGGAGGTGCTGCTGGAGATGGAAGTGCACCACAATCTACTGGTAATGGTAATAATATTGCTAACGACGGAGCTCCGTGTAATTAATAATTAAGAAATGGCAGATTTAGATCACCACATATTAGCGGTTGTAGAACCGGCTATATTACCCACAGAGATCAAACTTGATAATTTAGGTGAAGATGGTGGTGGAGCAAAACAAACTAAAAATATTGGTTCAGTAAAACCCTTTGTTTTAGTTAATTCATATCAGTTTGGACCTGAGGATATTGAATCTTTTGATTTAGTTTTAAGTGGTATTGTTCCTAAATGTAGTTTAGTTTTAGCTGATAATAAAAACGCATTTGGTGTAGAATCATATCCTAGAGATGGGGATTTCTTTACAATATTATTAAATTCAAAACAACAAGAAACTTTTAAGTCAGTTCATATGGATTTTGATATTGCATCAGTAGAAGTCGCTCCGGCAACAGAGGGGACTACTCCTACTATTACATTAGAAGGTGTATGTAAAGTCCCTAGATTATATGCCGAAGATTGTCAAACTTTAGAATCTGGATCTTCATTAGATCATTTAGAATTAGTGGCTAGAGATTTAGAATTAGGAGTTGCTACAAATATAGATTCTACTAATGATTCACAATCTAGAATACAAGCGTTTGTAACATATTCTGATTTTATCAAATCAATTGTAGAAGATTCATACATTTCTGACGATGCGTTTACAGTTTATCATATAGACCAGTGGTATTATGTTAATTATGTTGATATTAATAAAATATTTAATTCTAAAAACCCAAAGCTAGATGAACTAATGACTGTATTAAATTCTTTTGGAGCATCTATGGTCGAGGGCGCTGAAGCTGAAGAGGGTGGTGAAAATAAGGGTGATAATATTGAAACTCCACTTTTACTAACAAATCATAAAGACATGAAAGGTCTTAATAATTACGTTGAAGGACATGAGATGATTAATAACTCTGCCTCAGTTAGTTTAGCAGCTGGATACGCTAGAACTGTACAAATATATGATAATAATTCTGAACCTGGAGAAAGATTTCAAGATTTTAAAATAGAAGCACTAACAACAGAAGAGCTTTCAGATATTGAAGAACCTTTAAGAGGTAATAGAAAAGATACTAGACATGAAGATCAAGTAAAGTATAAATATATCGGAAGGCAAAACGCAGGTGAAGATGGCTTGGGTAATACACATGCTAATGCAGCTTTTTCAAAGCTACATAATAAGCAAAACCAAATGGAAATACAAAAAATGAAAGTTAAACTTACTTTAGCTTCATTTAACCCATCGATCTATAAGTATATGAAAATACCTTTATTAATGTATCACTATGATGGTGCTAAAATAGAGGCACAAGCAATAGGAAATAAAAAGAGAGAAGACGCCGGTTTTTCAGAAAGACCGTTCGGTGCTGGTAGATCTGAGGATACAGATAACCGACCTAGTCAGTCTTTAGATCAATTTTTAAGTGGACATTATATTATTGAAAATATAGATTATACCTATGCAAAAGGTACTAATGGTATTAGGCAAGAGGTAACTCTTATTAGAAGAGAATGGCCTACAAGAATAAAGAACTTAGAATAAGAAAGATAAATAATATATGGCTGATTTTACAAAAGGTATTAATGAATTTAGAAAGGGTACACGTCTTCGTAAAATAAACGAAGATCCTACGTATCTTAGTTTCTTCTTTATGTTCGATGACCAGAGTAGAATGGAGTCTCCTCTTTTATCGGGAGCTGCTAGAGATTATTTAACTAAAGTGCTTAGATCAGATGAGGGTAATAAATATGCTCAAAATCTAGATAACTTTAAAAAGGTACTTTTTAAAATTAATAAAGAGCTGCCTTGGTTTTGGCAAACAGTTTCCGGTATTGATGCTGCATTGACATACCAAAAAATGGCAGAGCCGTGGTGGGGTGCTGCAGATAATAAACTTGAAATTGAATGCTTAGAGGAAAATATAGAACTAACAGCATTTGGTTTAATGGATTTATATAAGAGAGCTTGTTTTGATTTTACAAGATGGGTTGAAGTAATACCACATAATCTTAGACATTTTACAATGTACGTTTATATAACTGAAGTTAGAACGATACAGCAAGATACTAACGCTCCTAACTTAGGCTTAAGAGATAATCCAGAAAGTGGTAATAATTCTTCTAGGTCAGCTCCGCCAGAAGGCAAGATTAAGGGAATAAACCCTGAAATGTCTTTAACTGCTAAACCATATATTAAATTAAAATTTGAACATTGTGAGTTTGATATTGATAGTATTGCATCAATGTTTGCGGATATAAATAAAAACCCTGAGGCTGTAAAACCTAAAATTGCTATTAAGTGGAATAGTGTTAAACAAGTAGAACAAAAACTAGGTGATAATTTAATTGTAGAAGAAGATAATAATACAATATCGGATGCAATACCTACTCCTGAAAAATATAATACAACACCATTTGACCCTAAAGATTATGTACAAGGTAAATTAGATAGTGCTGTATCTGGTTTTACAGATGCTGCTAAATCTAAATTTGGTAATCTAAAAGATGGTATTGCAGGGGGTAATAATAGTGAAATAGGTAATGCGTTTGGAGACTCTACCGGCGGATTAACAAGTGCTGCATTAAACGCAGCTGAAGAAAAGCTTTTATCTAAGTTATTTATGGGTAATGTACATGGTGTTAATTTAGGTAATATACAAAACGCTATTAGATCTGGAAGTATAAACGCATTAGGCAGTTTAGTTGGAGATTTAATAGGAGGCTTTGGAAGCGGATCATCTAGTGTTGGCGAAAAGGTGTATAGCAGCACATTTAATAATGATGAATTAGGAGATGAAAGTGTTTACGAGCCGGGTGTTGATTCATCTGCTGATGGTAACTTAAACGATAACGTACATGAATAACAGTGAATTATTTAGAGACAATTTACGTGATGCTCATTGGTTAGGAGAGGTAGTTGATATTGAAGATCCTCTTCTTCAAGGTAGAGCAAGGGTAAAGGTATATGGTAAATTTGACAAGTTAACAAACGATGCTATTCCATGGGCAACTCCACAAAACAGAGAAGCACCTGGTATGCATGTTGTACCTAGAGTTGGTGATATTGTTGCAGTTAGATTTGATAATGGAAATATCTACCACCCAGAATACTGGTTTCAAGTAGATCAAAACGAAGATTTAAAAGCAGATATTCTAGAAGCTTCAAGTGCTCCACATGATGTTATCTCATTAGTATACGATGCTGAAAGAAATGTAAGAATTTACCACTCTCCAGAAGATGGCCTAGTAATTACAAGAGGCGAAGGCGCAAAAGAAAGGCCTATGCTTCAAATTGATGAAGAAGGATTTATTAAGATTTCTACAGATGCTAAAATGTTTTTAGATTGTGGGGATATATTTGTATCCAATGAGGGAGAGCCTGGTGCAGATGAAACTGAACCTGCAGTAAGAGGACAATCTTTACAAGATTGGTTACAGGCTTTATTAGATGATTACGTAGCACATATACATCCAACTGGCGTTGGGCCATCGGGGCCTCCAATGCCACCTACTCCAACAACAGTAGGCCAACTATCCGGAACTCATATTAACTATCAACAAAGAAATAAGTAATTATGCCAGCGAATTGGGGAACATTTATTCCAGCATTAGCGAGTACGTTACAAAGCCAGCAGTTTACTAAACCAGGTGGGGCAGTAATTTCTTATGAGCCGCCTTCAGTTGGTGCAACTAAAGTTTTAGGTAAATCAGTAGATGAGGACGGTAAACCATTAGAGCAATTAAGTATTTTAAGTGGCAAGACACCACCTATTGGTAATCCTGCTAATGCAACTCTAGCGACTAACCCAGCTACAATGGTTAATGCTAATAGTACAGAGCCTCTTTCGGGTAGATATGATTTTGGTAAACAAGTTGCTCAACATTATTTAGATGCTATTAAAGGTTTAGCACAAACACATGTAGCCGAAACACATACTAATACACCAGCTGCAGAAACCTTATTAAAAGAAGGTTATGGAATTGCGTTTGAAAGATTATTAAGAGAGGGTGATATACCTTTACAAGACCAATACGATGAGGATGGTAACCTAATTGAAATGGGCAAAGAGTCACATCCCGCGTATGCTGATTTCTGCCCAGAAGTTGAAGAGCCTGACGCAGAAGCTTTAGCTAAACTTGAGGCTGAAAACAATAAAGCATTTAATGCGTTTACAAATGGTGAAAATATACAGAACTATAATTTATATAAATTTAAGTTTTATCAATTTCCATGTTTAACAGGTAATGAAACTCAAGAAGAATTAGAAGTTATCTTTGCGGCTAGGATTTTAATGGGTTATGAATTTATGACTAGCTCTACATCTAGATGGGATTATTTCGTATGGGCATGTCATTTAGGAAAAGAGAATTACAATAGTACTTCTACTACAAATAATTCTAGTGCTTATCAAAATATTAGCTCTAAAGCACGAAATGATATTGAAGACGCAGGCTACGACTATAAAAAACTAGCGGATAAAGTTTCTAGTTATGTGAAGTTTGCTATTTTAAATATGCATCCGGAAAAAGATACTGATGGATATGCAATTGGGTATGATTCTGTAATAAAGAAAAGAATTTCTAGAAATCCAGAAAATAAAGTTGAATTCCCTATATTAACTAATACCAATGGTAAAGATATTACTCCAGACTTCTGCCCTATTAATCCATATAAAATACAGGTAGCCTATGATTTTGAAAAGGACTATGAAGACTTGTATGTAAACCAAAGACCTAAAATATTAACGTCAAACGTTGTTGCAACTTTCACATACTACCCTAATAAAAGAACTGGAGGTACTCCGTATGTGATTAATAATGCAAAAGCTACATTTTGGTCAAATGCATCTTACGCTGTTAAGTATCAAAAGACTACTTCATGGGTAAGGCAAAAATATGAAGAGTTTGAGTATGAAAAAAAATGGAGAAGGACTCCACCTGAAGGTAAATTAGATGCAGCTGCTAGGGCTAGTGACGATCTTAAGTTTATGGGTAAGTCAAAACCTGGCTATGCATTCTTAGCTCTAGGTTGGAATGGAGATAATTTTAGTGGTGGTGAAGCAGGTACTCAATATAAATTTGAATACCATAGAGTTTTATGTGCGATTAGAGCTGCTGAAAACTGTGAAGAGCCAATGACTGAAGTTCCACATCCATGGGACCCAAGTGGCACAACTCCAGGCGGTAAGACTTATTCTGGAGATCCATATATGATGATGGCTAGAGTGACAATTGCATATTGGTATGCTTGTATTGTTAAACCGTTTACGCCAACTCCATCTGCACCACCCGCGTTGATTCCAGCACCTTTAACAGGAATTTACATTCCAATCTATTATGGAAGTGCAAATCGTCTAGCAAATAATCTGAGAAGAGCTTGGAATACAGGTAAGTCTTTTGCAACACCTGGAACTCAAGCGCCAGCATCGAATGCTACAGCAACAGCAGTTGCAGGAGCCTATGCCCTGCATCTACTAGAATTTAAGTTGCTTTATCTTGGTGGTATTCCAACTCCTGCTGGACCAGTTCCTATGGTAGGTTTTGTACCGATTGTATTTTAACCCCAGTCCTTTTCGAAAGTATACCAATGGTCTGCGGACGCACAGTCGCGAAGAGCATCAAGAACCATATAAACCTTTTCGTCAATAGTTAGATTGTTTAGAACTGCGCCTACGTGCATCTCAATTAGCTCATCAGAGTCAAGGTAAGAAGATACATGTCCAGCAATTCCAGTAACCAATCTGTAAGCATTATCTTCTACACTGTTATATCTAATACCTGAATGATAATCAGTATAAGTATCTACTTCAGATGCTTGCTTAATCATTTTATCCCAGAGTTTATCGCCTAGTAAGTCTCGAACCTCTTGGCAAATAGATTGAATCTGGTCTTTGTGTTTAAGAACGGCTTGATAGCCTGAACCACCAACCCCGTTACATTTGATTTCTTTATAGTTAAATTGTTTATTCATATTATTTAGTTTTAATTACAGTACTAATATACGAAAAATAATTGACATAAAAAAATTATTCGGTAATTATTTTGTAGGAAAAGCCAGCTTTTTTAATGCTGCAACTAAAATAAAGGTGATATATATTATGCAGCATTAATTAAAAACATATGATCGCAAAAAAATTATTTAAGTGGAATCGATTTGACTTACCTATAAAGCATTTATTTTTAAAGTTTTATAGTAAAGGTATTAAATCTGATTTTGCTGAAAACGCATATAAGGAGCATTTAAAGTTATGGAATAATTTTAAAGAATACGGCAATCCTAATAAAAACACGTACGATGCTTTTAAATCTGATTTTATTAATATTTTTAATGATATAAAAAATAATAATTTTAATTGGGAAAAGTCACCGGTAGTAATAGATAATAATGATTTCTTACTAAATGGAGCACATAGAGTTACATCCGCGAGTTTATTAGAAAAGCATGTTGAGTGTAAAATCGGAAGTGAGTTAAATAGAGATGGTCAAAAAATATGTGACTATAGAATGTTTAATAACTTAAACCTTTCTCAGCAGTATAAAGACGCTGCTGCATTAGAACTTGCTAGACTTAATTCCGAAGAACATCTTATTATTAGTTTATTTCCAGCAGCGACACATAGTAGAACTGTAGTAGAAAATATTATTTCTAAATACTGTGGAATTTCATATAAAAAGGATATATGGCTTAATAATACAGGTGCGTTTAATTATATGCTTCAACTGTATAAAGGAGAAGCGTGGGCAGGAGGTTGGTCAAATAATTTTGCTGGATTTAGAGAGAAGGCAAGATTATGTTTTACTAATGAAACTACTCCAATGGTAGTTTACTTAGTAAATTTATCTGATTTAAAAATCGCTAGACAACTTAAAGAAGAAATACGAAAAGTGTATAGTATCGGAAACCATTCAGTTCATATTAATGATACTCCTGAAGAAACCTTACGTCTAGCAAGATGTTTATTTAATGAAAATAGCATTCATTTTTTAAATAATTCAAAGTTAGAAAAATATGTCAATTTTCAATCACAAATAAATTATTATGAAGAATATCTCATTAAAAATAATTTAGACATTGAAGATTATTGCATTACTGGAAGTTCTGTTCTTTCGATATATGGTTTAAGAGAAGGTAAAGATTTAGATTACTTACATTTTAATTCACATACCATACAAGGTAATAGTGATATTAGATCACATAATGAGTATGTACCTGAAAAATATTCTAAAGACAGAGATGATATTATTTTCAACCCTAACAATCATTTTTATTTTGGAAATTTAAAAGTAGCATCTCTAGAAATAATAAAATCATTAAAAGAAACTCAAAGTGAATATAACATAATTAAAACGAACAAAGAAAGTATATCAGTTTTGTTTTTATGGAAAAACGATCAAAGAATTATTAATGAACTTAAATCGATTGGACAAGTTAAAGAGATCGTACAAGTAAAATTATATAATAATGGTAGGTATAATTTACTTGACCAAATTCATTACGGAAAGCCTTGGTGGGAAGTCAATTTAATTAAAGAGACTGATAAAAGGATACAGAACGATGAATTTACAGCATACATATTTACTGGTGAACGTCTACACGAAAAAATAAAAAAATGGAAATATGACACAAGAAATAAATTAGGAATTGATAAAACATCCTTTCACGTTTCGGATCCTGATTGTCATATACATTTAGGTCAACAGTGCAATTGTAAGGTTTCTGAAGAAGAATATAATATCGAAAGTATACGACATATAAACATGATTAAACATAAAAATACTTTCGATTTTATTAATCAACGAACTATTAAAAGTTTACCTACTTTCGATAGGTGTTTAAAGTTATATCATGACTGGTTACCTACTAATAATGATAATTTTTGCGTTGATAATGGTGGAACTTTAGGAGCCTATGGTATTAGAGACACATCTGATGTAGATTTTTTACATGTCGATGGTTACGTTCATAACAATTCTAATGAATTTGGATGTGAAAATAGACTACATGGACCAGAGTTTGAAAGATTAGGATATTCTATTAAGGATATAATAAATAACCCAGAAAACTATTTCTATCATTACGGTATGAAATTCATGTCATTATCTATATTAAAACAATTTAAGTATAATAGAACTCGTATAAAAATTTTAACAGAGAAGTCTATTAGACAAAAAGATATAAAAGACTTAGAATTGATTAATAATTTTTTAAAGAAAATAGGTTGATATATAATATGTTACTAAGATAGTATAACTTTTAAATAAAAATAAATGTCAGACAAAAAAAGAAGAAGAATTGGCAATGACGCCAATACAGTAGTTGTAGCAGATCCTACTTCAGTTACACAAGAAGAAGCTAACACAAACACTAAAGTTAGCGAAGATCAAGAATCTAAAAACCCACACGCAGAATTTTACGACGAAAATGGAGAGTTTCTTTGGGAGAAATACGAAGGTACTTGCCCGACTCATTATAGGAAACCAAACCCCCACATTAGGACAAATAACGGAGATAAGGTATTTTCAAGAGAACCGTATGCACAAGAGCTATACGATAAAATGGAAGCGCACGGCCAGGATATTAAGCCTAATGTTTTTGTAGGTGAAATTCACGCAGGTATAATATATGCAATTGATAGTACTTGGATTACTGTTGATATTGGATATAGAGAGTTAGTCTATGTAAAGTTTGGAAAAGAATCTGAAGAAGTTCGACAGTCTTCTGTTGGTGATGAAACTGCAGTTTTAATTACAGAAACTAAAGGTACATTAACTGGAAGTATTTCAGGTGGTGTTAGACAGAAAACTTTTATGGATCTTAGAGATGCAATTGAAGAGGGTAGAACTGCATGGATTGGTAAGGTCGATAATATGATTGAGAACGGAGGATATACCGTAAGTGTACAAGGAATTAAATGCTTTATGCCAGGTTCTTTAGCAGGTATTAATAAGCTTTCTAATTTTGAATCTATAATTGGGGAAGAATTATATGTAGTTCCGGTTAGTTTTTCACCGGACAGGGGTACAATAGTAGTATCACATAGGAAATATTTACAGGCGTTAATTCCTACTGAAATAGAAAATTTAAAGCAAACTTTAGAAGAAGAAAAGACTGGTAAAGTAACAGGTACTGCTAAATACGGAGTATTTGTTGAATTTAGCAAATGCTTAACTGGTATGATTCATAATAATGATTTAGATGAAGAAACTTTAAGTAAGTTTAAATCAAGAGAAATTAAGCCCGGGGACTCTATTAATTTTAAGGTTAAAGATATTGTTAGTAATACTAAAATAACATTAACTCAAAAGGAAGTTGTAAATGTTAATCCATGGTTAAATATATCACAAAAATATACAATACCATCTACAGTTGAAGCTATTGTAAAGTCTAAAAAAGATTATGGTTTATTCATAAATATAGAAGATGGCATTACTGGATTGTTACATGTTAGTGAACTAACACCAGAAACTATGTCGGTATTTAGTTCTGGTGATAAAATTACTGTACAGATTACAAGAATAGACGAAGATGCTATGAAAGTATTTTTAAAGATGCCTCAATAACTATCTAAGAAGAGCTTGATATATATTGAAAGATAATATCATACTCTTAATATGCAAAAATTAAACCAAAAGTCAGAAAGAAGCTCGATCCTTAATGGTAGTCAGATAGGGATCGAGTTTGAATTCTATTCTAATTTAGAACTGGATGAGACTAAAGAGTCTGTATCTAAACTTTTAAATAGAAAAATTAAGCTAGAAGATAAAGCTCATTCTGATTTTCAACCAAGCGCAGAAGTTTTTAAAATGGAGCCAGACATGTCTGGTGGTGTTGGGCTAATTGAATTAGTTACAGGTCCTATGCCGTATAGGAGTGCTAGGGTTGTTATTATGAAAATGTTAGGATGGATTAGAGAGAATGGTTATACAACTGACCGTGCCTCTATCCACTTAAATATGTCTTTTAACCCAGATTACTTAGAAGACATTGATATGGTTTCTAAAATGAATATTTTAAAGTTTATTTTAGAATTTGATGAAAAGAGAGTCTATAAATATTTCCCCAATAGAGAGAATTCGACATACGCTAAATCTATTAAATGGGTTATGCCAAAAAACGAAGCATTCTATTACAATGAGAACTTAATTAGTTCAGATAACTTTACATTTGCTAATACTAAATATTATGGCATTAACTTTGAAAAGGCACAAAAGAATTATTTAGAGTTTAGATATATTGGAGGTAAAGATTATGAAAAAAGGTATGATGATATTATGCATCTTGCCGAATCTTTTATTATGGCTGTTTGGAGATCTTGTTATAGTCCAGTGTTTACGACTGAGAATAAAATAGAATTAAAAAGGATTTTAGATAAAAATAGACCTCTTATGGAAATGTTAAAAGACTATTCCGCCGTAAATAAATATTGGCCTAAGATAAATATATTAGTAGATTTACAAGATGCTGAGCAGATTATTAGAGTACAATGGAATAGGTTTAAGAAAAAAGTCTTAGAATTATTATCAGAAGGATCTTTAGAATCTGGAACTATTAACTATGACTCCGATTACTCTGTTGTTCAAGTTAAAGATGGTATATTTAAAACTGCTTACTTATTAAATGACTTTGAATTTATAGATTGTGAAATCTCAGGTAACATTGAAAACTCGGAAATTTACGGGGGCAAGGTTACAGGAGCACAAATACTTAGATCAAATTTATATAAAGGTGTTGAAATTATGGATTCAAAAGTAGAATCATCATACGTACATGGAAGTTGTACTTTAAAAAATTGTTATGTGTTTGGCAAAGACGGTATTTTTAAAGGTAAAATGGAAGGTGGTATTTTTAGAGAAGGTGGCGTGGGACCTCATGCTAGATTTTCTGATGAGACTGAAGTAATTGTAAGTAAAAAAATTAAAACATAAAATGAGTGAAATTAGAAGCGGTACTAGCGGTTTAGATAGCCCAAGAAACTTTGGTGGTAATTGTTTAAACGATTTCTTAGCAGAAATAGGTGACGACTTAACAGGTGCTTGTATGGTTCCTGTAAATTTACCGCAAAAAGAAATTATGAATATAGTTAAAAGAGCTAAGAAATGGTTCTATAAACAATATGAAGATTCTGTTCAAGAAAATTACTACCACGTACCGAAAGAAGTATTTGAGTCTGATTACTTTAAAAAGAATAGATGCTTAAATTTACCAGGTCCTAGCGGAGTTAATGGTGAAGAGGGTGGCGCTGTATATTCTGTGTTTGGGGTTTATGATACTGGTTCTGGTTTTAATGGAACTGGCTCTGGGTTAGATTTAAGATTTCAAGGCGGACAAGACTTTGCTTTAGAAAAAATGTTATTTAGAGGAATGTACGATGGCTCTGGCCCAGCTGAAGCAGCAGAAGAACTACAATATTACGTTTTAAACGCTTCTATGGCAGATCTATCTAGACAAATTTTAGAGAACCCTATTAGTTTTCAATATGCCAGATTGAACGGTAAGTTAAAAATAATGGGAGATACTCCAAAGGGAGACTTAATATTACAGGTATACGAAACTATATCTGATTGCGCACTTTATTCTGATGAAATATTTTTTAGATATGTAAGTGCTAGGGTAAAACAATCATTAGGTGCTAAGTTAGGCATCTTTAAATTTGCATTACCTGGTAATGTAGAGTTTGATTATGACGCTATTAAAGACATGGGAGACACCGAGTTAGAGTCGATAATAGAAGAAATTAAAGGCGACGAGGGCGTGGATTGGATGTTCCACTCATAATAAGCCGAATACATATATAAATGGATTTTTATATTAAAGACATAGGTGACCCAAATTACCAATCGAGTACAGTTCAATCGAATGGTGAGGTAGAACAATTAACACAACAAATTGAAACTATCTTATTTACAAATAGAAGAGATATTTTAGGATCTCCTGGGTTTGGTTGTAATTTAGAAGATATGGTTTACTCTATGGGTATGAATGACTATCAAATTAGATCTACAATTACAGATCAGATATTTGCGTATTGTCCATTAGCTACAAAATATAATGTAAATGTAAATGTCAACTTTTTTAAAGGAGAAGTAAGGGATATTGCATTTATTGATATTACTGTGAATAATAAGTATTTAATTCAAGTAAATCTAAGATAAAAACGGATAAATAAATAATGGCAGAATTAAAATTTTTATCAAGCGTCAGAGCTACCGCGAATCAAATTAAAACAGATTCGCGTACATATATCTCAAGGGTATACAAAAGAGCTGATACGCTTTTTACCGAGGCATCACCATTTGCTCAAATAATTTCAGTATTTTCTGAGTTATATGAGTTAATAATGTTTTATATAGAGGATGCGCTCGTAGAACAAAACATATATACAGCACAACAGGCAGAATCCATATATGGAATGTCTAGGCTTACTGGACATGATGCAACTAGGGGTTTTGCAGCTACTGGAGAAATTCAATTTAGATGGAAGCCAGGAGCAGACTTAAGTAAAATAGCTGGAACTGGTTTAAATATAGATTCTAGGGCAGAATTAAAATTTGATGTAAATGGTTTAACATATACATTACTTACGTCTAAAGATAGATTTAGATTAGAAAAATCTAATATGACTCAAATTACTACTCCAATTATACAAGGTCAGTTTGAATCTCAAACTTTTACTGGAACTGGTGAAAACTTACAGTCCTTTAATATACAAACAGTATCTTTAACTGATCATTCTAAAGTTAGCGTATCTGTTAATGGAGAACGATGGGCTAAACACGAGTCGTTATATGATTTATTAAATAATGAAAAGGGCTATTTATTAAAAACAGGAATTTCAGGTGGAATAGATTTGTATTTTGGCAACGGTGCGTTCGGCGCAGTTCCAATTGCAGGGTCAGCAATAGAAGTAGAATATGTTAAACATGTTGGATTTTCTGGAAATTTAGATGACGGGCAAGATCTTACTGTAAAATGGGATGCGGATGGTACAGATTCATTAGGTAACGAACATGACCTAAATGAATATTTAGATGTTACTATTACTTCGTCACCAAAGATGGGAGCAGATAGAGAGTCTACTGATTTTACTAAAATTATGACACCTCTCGCTAGTAAATCTTTTGTTTTAGCAACACCAGATAATTATGAATACTTCTTATCAAGATATGGTTTATTCTCGTATATAGATGCCTATAATACTACATCAGACCAATATTTAGATGATGATAATGTTATCTACATATTTGCAGTGCCGGATGTAAAAAGAAAATTAGCAAAGTCACAGGATTATTTTTCTATCCCGGAGAACGAAATGTTTTTTGACCAAAATGAATATGATAAAATGTCTAAAGTATTACAGGATAGTGGACAACAAATGGTAACTACTGAAGTTGTGTTTGTTCAGCCTAAGGTTAGAAAATATAGTATGGATATTAATGTTAGATATTTTGAAGGGTTTACAAAACAAGAAATATTTACAGATATTAGAGCGAAGGTAAGTGATTATCTTTTAAATATTACTAGAAGGGATAAATTACCAAAGTCTGATATTATTTATATTTTAGAAGAGATAGAAGGCGTGGATGCTGTTAACGTTAGATTTATATCTGAGACCGAAGAAACTGCTAGAAGGTTGGGTTATTTTGAATCTAAAACTATTTCTGTAGTTCCACAAGAGCCTGTTATTTTAGAAGAGATTGGAAATGGAAAGCAAAAGTATATTTTCTTTAAGCAAGTTGAAGAGGTTCAAACCGTAAAGGTCGATGATACGACACAGATACCATATACAGTAGCAGGTTTAGATGAGTGGGGAGATATTATTATGGAGAAAGAAGAAGTTGCAGTATTTAGAGGTGGATGGCAAGATAGAGATGGTGACGATATAGTAGATGAAGCATTAATAAATGCTGAAGCTGCACTAAGTGTTAATTTTGACGAAACACCAGTACCTAGAACTATTTATACTAGAGTTCAGGCTGGAAATAGAAAAGCATTGAAGTAATATGTCATTATATAAAGATTTATTTTCATATAAAAAGAAAAGGCTATACAAGGTTTCTAAGCATAGAAAGGATGCTAGATTAAATATTAGCTATGATTATCAGTCTAATGGTCTATTACACAGGATGTTATCTAAACATATTCAACGTAATAAAATTATACAAAACTTTATTGGATTTTTAGATGATTATCTATTAAACTCATTAAGGGGTGTAAAATATTTAAAGGGATATAAAAATTATACAGTAGAAAAAGAAGATAAAAGTATTAGATAATGTGGAGTAATTTAAGATTTTTTAATGGAGTGACTTCCGAATTTCAATTTACACAATCTATAATAGATGGTGTTTGGGAAGGTAATATCTTTATGCCTGAAGTATCTACTCAGTTATATGAGACTATTAATCTTTTTATATTGGAAGATTGTACTGTAAACGGAGAGCCTGGTATTAATAAACCGGTTTCCCCTGATAACACTATTACTAAATTTAAGTTTGAATGGGAACCGACTCCTATTGGAGACTCTGAGGATATTATCATGTATGGTACTACGATTAACGAGGGTAAGGCCATAATTAAAGAAATTAAATCCCAAGAACTAGATTTAGCTCTATTTTCAACAATTGATTCTCAGGATTCTAATTATTTAAAAGATCTTAACACTGGTGAGAATGTGGCACTACAGGTTAATTTTGCTATTAACTCAATAGTGGAAGGTCCTCATGGTAGAACCCTTTTAATATATGCAGGTGGTGATATTATTGCTCGTATTAGATTTTATGGAGAAGTTGAGGGTGAAGATGAAAGATTGAAAGTTTTGTTAGCTAACTTTGGTGCAACATTAGATGATTCTGATTTTTTATTATTTAAGTCGCATGATATTTCAGAGATGTCGCCTGATTACCAACTATTAAATCAAAAAAGAAAAGAATTATTACTAGAGCTGCATAATATAAAGCCGTTTGTTGGAACATATAAAGCAATATTAAACGCAATAGATTTTTTCGGATATGATAAAGTAACTCTTAAAGAGTATTGGATAAATGTAGATAAAGGCTCTAAAACTTTTGGTAAGCTCCATGCAGTTCCTGTACCTAATGCTTCAGTTAGGGGAGAGATGACTAGAAAACTATTAAAGTTTAAAGTTCCATCTGCTACTCAAAAGAAAACTAGTAGATTTTCATTAGTTTATAGATTAAACGAGCCTAATGGAACGTTTGACCAGTGGGATATTCCTAATGTTGAAGAAACTTTTGATTATACCCCAGATGAAGTACTAATTAAATTATATGGGTTAAAGGCAAAGTTACAAAAAGATTATTTACCGCTTGAAGCTAAGATAATTGATATTACCGGAGAAGGTGATTATTTTACAAATAGAAATTTAAATATTTGGAAGATTCAAAACCCAATTGGCTTTTTTACAGAGGGTCATAGAATTAAATTTGATGTATTTCCAAATGATAGAGACCTTTATATTGAAGATACTTCAAATGTTTTAAAATCCCTATTAGACCAAAATGATAGTTCTAGTAACTATGATAGTTTTTTAAACCTTAAGCCAGCAGAAGAAGGTACTTTAACAATGTCTCAAAGGACTGAAATGAAAAACATATACGAGGAGTTTTACAAAACATACCATGATAGAGATTTAAATTCATATAATGAAAATATTCCTATTGGTTGCCCTGTTATTTTAGACGGAGTTCCTTCATTTGATGATATATGGGATGAGGCTAATTTTGTTTGGGATGATGCTGTTGATGCAAATCAAAACTTAAGAGTGACATGGGATAATTGGTGGAAAAAATGGGTTTATGAAATTGAATGGTTAATTGACGGGCCTAATGGCCTACACCAGGAATATAGAGGTCCTGTAGATGATTTTAAAAGATTGCCTGTTAGTTTACCATATCCTGGATCTTATACTGTTGAGATGAGAATTTATGACTTGTTTGGTCATATGTCTTTCTATAAAGAAAAAGATTTATTTGAAGTTAAGTTAAAAGACTTAGAGTTATATGGTATCTATAAATGGTTAGATACTGATATTAGTAATAAAACTTTTACATGGAATAAAAAAGATTTAGATTGGAATCAATCTGGTGGGTATTGGGATTTTTCACAAGATAATTATACAAAAATAGAAGATCATATTTCAACGTTTTATTTAACAATGGATAGATCTAATTATGTACATGTAGAAGAAGACCAGGGTGTAAGGTTTTCAACTGTTAGAAGGTATGTAGATCCATATTCTGATTCTGGTTTTAGTGAAACTGCAGGACCATACCAATGGGATGAGAGTACTTTTAGGTGGAAAGACACTAATAATCTATGGTGGGAAGCAATGAGGGTCGGCCCTGATTTAGCATCTTCGTTTAAAATAGATTGGATCGAACAAGGGGATACTCTTAGAATTATATTTAAAGATCCGACCACGGGTACAACAAATACTGCCAACCATGTTATTACATCTCCAACACCAGCAAATGCACAGGATGTTTCTGCTTGGGAAGCAATCGCAAACGAATTAAGAAGTAGTAATAACTTTGTATTATCTAAATTTAATTTTAACCACGTTATTAATGATGCTAATAATGATAATATAATAGATACTTTCTTTTTTATCCTGGTAACAGGTAAAGAATATTCAAAAACTTATGATTTTGAAAGTGTTAGAATCATTAAATCTAACCCTGCTTCAATTTCAGCAGTTAGTGGTGAAAACCATGTAAAACATTACAATCCTACGTGGGATGATACGAGAGTATTTAAAAACCATGCAACCGTAGAAAGGTCTACGCATTTAACTATATCAACTGATATTTCTAAGTTTCCTGGAGCTAAAAATCCTAAATGGACTATTACTAATCTAAGTAACCCAGAAATCAATGATATATACTATAATAATATGTGGCTTACGTACATTTTCAAGGAACCGGGTGATTACGAAATCCAACTTGAAGCGGAAGATACATATAATAACAAAAACGTCATAAGGCGTAATATGATAAAAGTAAAATAAACTAAAATGGCAAACATTACTGAAATCTTAGGTACCGACTCGGTATCGTCTTCAAGACCAACTATTAATAGTAACTTTGAGTTATTAAATGATGAATTGGCATCGGTAACTGCATTATTAAATCCTACTACTTCTGTAATAGAGAATTTGACTAGTGCAACTACAAACTCTTTAACCGTAAATGATAATGGTAACCTTTTTGTTGTAACATCAGGTGGTGCAATATGTACTACTTCTTTACAAGCAAATGGTACATTTACATTAGGTGGTAAATTTGTAAAGTCTGGATCACTTGGTACTCCATCTACTCCGACTACAACAAATGCACCGTCATCGATTACTAAGAGTAATTACTTTATTGATGCAGATTTTACAATTCCAACAGCAGTTGATGGTGTTGAAGTAACCCTTTTAAATGTAGGAAGTTCTGCAACTGCAGTTCTTGCTGGTACAGGAGGTGTTACTTTAGGAGCAACTTCAATATCTTTGGATGGACTTAACTCTACTGTAACTTTAAGATGTTTTGAAAACAAATGGTTTGTAATAAGCTCAAACGCTTGTACAATCTCATAATAATAAATTAAACCGAAACCTAATAGATGGCAACTCCTTTAGTTAGAATACCACAGCCACAAGGTGGCACCATGTATGCTTTTGCATCGTCTGCAAGAGATATGACTAGAGCGTTTAATAGTGCTGACTTAAATTTCGAATTTAGTAAATTTGCTTTACTAGATTTACCGGACTTTACAGACTCTGTTAATAACTCTAATACTATCGATTTCCAGACTAATCTTAAGCAACCTTCTGGACAGGCTTATGTTGCGGGTCAACCTAACGTTGATTTTGCACAGACCTTTCAGAACTATGCGTTAAATATGGAAGAACTTTTAGCAAAAGATGATGATTATGATCCGATCATACTTCAATCTGATGCAGAAAAGATTTTCTTTAAGTGGTTATCAGCGTTAGGGGCTATCGACTTTAGGGCAACAGATTCTAACGAATCTTCAACTGGAGCATATGCTGAAAATGAGACTATTACTCAAGTTGGTAGTAGTTATGATAAGGTAGTAAAATATCTTGGATCAATAGACGCTGAAAACGATGTTGCATATAAAGGGAATACGTATCATGAGGTTTATATTAACGTACCTACTTCTGTAGGTTCTACTCCGCTAGTACTTTTTAAGCCTACGGGGTATAATACAACTGCAAATAAATTATATTTGTCAGATGTTAATGCACAAAACATAGAGGGCAGAGAGGGCCAAGTACACCCTGATCCTAATATTAATTTATTACCAGTAGTAGATGAGTATACACTAAGTTCAGGTGCGTATTACGATATTGCTACTAATTCAACTAATTCAGTACAAATCGATTTTGATACTGCTTCGTATGAACCGGTGCAAAATAACCCAGATGTAAAGTCTTTATTAGACTACTCTAAAACAGGACAACAATTTAAATTTAATGCCGTATTAGTTTATTATGATTTATATAGTTCGTCTATTCCTGCAAATAGAGCAACAAATTTATATGGTATTTTAATACTAGATGATATACAAGATGCATATGGCCCTGGTACAAAAATACACGAACAAATTAAGTTTAAGCCAAATGAAGTAACTGGCCTAAATGGTAATGCATATTCTTTAAAATTAAATCTTAAATTTAATTCATCGCTTGATAATGTTGGTGTTGAAACTAGTGTAAATGATTTCACTACGTTCTCTATGGATTTATTCATGGATACGACTACAGCACTTGAAAATGCAACAGACTTGCTTTTACAAGCAAATAATAGATACGCTAAAATTGTAGATAGATTAGATAGTTTAGAAAATTTAATTTTAGGAACTGCTAAAGCTACGGAGTTAGAGAATAGAATAAAAGAGGTTGAAGATGATTTAGTGGCAAGCTCTTTACAATTACAAGATTCTAGTGCTTTATTAACTTTAATTAATAATGCACATGGAAAGATTAATTCATTAATAGATGGAACAATCCCTGTTGAATTACAATATAATACAGATGTAATATTTGCTGGTAAAGGTACAACCGTAGATAAATCAGTTGCTGGTAAAATAAAGGTTAACAACTCGGTTGTCGGATACACTTTAAGTGAATTATTTAAATGGGATATTGCATCTAGTGTGGTTTTAACGCAAATTAATACAAGTAATTTATTTTCACCACAAGATGCAAACACAATAGGTATTTGGTCTAAACTAGTTCCATTTACAAATAGATTAAGTTTAAAAAATATTTTAGATTCTGGGTCGCTCAGCCAAAATTTAAATATATACATTGACGATTCCACTAACGGATGGTCTGCAGGTCAAACTATTAAAATAGCTTTTGATCCGATTGCAGTTAACGGAAATAATATTAAAATTTGGACAGGGGCAACTACATCATTCGATAAACCGATTGCAAATATTGACCCTAGTCAATTATTAAGCACATCTCCGTATATCGAGATTGTTTGTATAGATCCAACTAATTATATTTTTGAAGCAGATATTTTAAGATAATATGAATACTAATAACTCAATATCCAACTCGCTAAAAAAGCTACTCGAAATTAATACAAATTCCTTAAAGGCATTTGAAAGAATAAACGAGGCTGTAACTACAGATCAGAAGAATATTCAATTAGAACTTCTTACTGAAGATGGTGGTACTAAGCTAGTTTCTATACCCGGATTTAATTTTATGAAAAGAGAGCTAGATAGGTTAGATACTAATCTTAAAGCTTTAACTGGATTGGGAAAAGGTAGTACTAAAATTAAACTACCAGATGGAACTTTTCAAAATATTATTACATCTGAATTAAGTACTCCTGCTAATGATATTAGTATAGTTGCTAGACCTATTACATTTTCTACAAAACCTAATTATTTTGCAGAAGATTTTCTTAACCCTATACTTAAAACATCAATAGATGTAAGTGGCCAATTGCCAAACGACACGGAAAGGGTTTTAATTAAAAGAATTATATTTGATTCTACGAATCAAGTTGCAGTAGATTTCTTTAATGATAATTATAGAAACCAAGAAGAGATTGATTATTTAACAGCTCTTAGAGATATTACTAATAGCAATATTAGCTATATAGTTGACGAGGATTTAAGGGATATGCCATATAGAACTGGACAATATACTGGAAAGTTTGATGTTATATCAATTTCTAACTCCCAAAGAGAAGTTATTGTAAATGGTGTTACTACTAAAGCTGCTATTAAATTATATACATTAGATAGTTTAACTTATTCCGATAAATCTAAAGATCTAGATGATACTGAATTACTACGTGTAGGTGATGAATTGATGGTTACTGGTGGATCTAAAAATACAAGATATAAAATCAGTAAGCTTGATGCTTCGACTCGTCAGGTTGAATTAGAATTAGTCGAGGGATACCAACCTATTAAGATTGGAGGTTCTGTTTTAAGCATCTATAAAACTGAAGATGATAACTTACAAGTAGATATTCCATGTGGATTTAACGAAAGGGTGCTAATGTTTATGAAGGCAGTAGATCCTGTTTCTAAATTATTAGCAGAAAACTGGTCTCCTGGTATTGGGTTTTACACAAACGAGCTTACAATAACACAGGAAAACGGGCAAGAAATTACATTAGCAGATTTTTACAAAGATGAAGTTGCTGATTTTGCTAAAATGATTGAAGCGATTAAAACTGATTCAATTCCTCCTGCAACAGTAGGTGTCACGCCAGATGCCCCAGTATTAGATACTTCTAATTTTAAAGTTGTACAAATTAATAGCCATTTAACAGCAAATGACGCTAAAGATAAAATTAAAAAATTAAATTCAGATAAAGTTTCTGTAGACGAAGCTATTAAAAAACTGGATGAGACTATTACTAAGAAAAGATCTGAGATAGCTACTAAAAAATATGAGTCTAAAGTTCAAAGAGATAAAGATAAAAATGAACTTAATTCATTAATTGAAGAGAGGGCTTCTGAGGCTAAGTTATTTAATTCCATAGTAACACAAATACAAAGTATTTCAAGCGAATCTAATAGCACTAAAATATCTCCTAAGTATAGAGTTAGAGGCTTTTGGGCAATTCCAAAACCAAAGACTGTAGCTGCTACATTAGACCAGCAAGTTGTACAGTTTATTGTACAGTATAGATACTTATCTACTTCAGGTAAATCTGGAAATGCAGCTCAACTTAAATTTACAGATGATGGTAGAGAAAAAACAGCGGTATTTTCAAATTGGGTAGAATTTAAAACTAAACCTAGACCTAGGGCTAAATCTATAGATAGTGATGGTAATGTTTCTAATAAGTTTACATGGCAAGAGTCTAAAATAGAAGATGGACAAGAGATTAATTTTAATCAATTAGATATTCCTATAAACCAGGGTGAATTAGTAGAAATTAGAGTTAAATCTATTTCTGAAGCGGGCTATCCTGCAAACCCAATTATGTCAGATTATTCTGAGTCTATTTCAATGAACTTCCCGGAAGCTGAAATTGATACTACAGATACAGATGCCATTGTTCAACAAAATATAGCTGAACTTGCTAGAGTAAGAATGAACGAAGAATTAACTTCACAGGGTGTTTATACACATGTTGAAGATTCGTTTACTGCTAATGAGAGTTATTATGCTCACGTTGCTACAAATATTGCATCGGGATTCTTATCAGAAGAACAAAAACCAATATCTGTATATGATAAAATTGCAGAATTAGAAGCTCAAATTACAGCATTGAAAGGCGAGGTAGAGGCTGAAGTAGGGGAATTAGTAGTTAAAATAGTAGATGACGCAGGTGTTGTTACAAATATTAACCCAGATACTACAACTCAATTATTTGCTGGATATTATGTTGATGAAGTTGCTGACCTAACAATTAGAAAAGGACATATTGTAACTAAAACATATAAGCTTCTTTTAGAAAATAGTAAATCTACTAAATTAGAATTAGTTTCTAGATTAATAGGTGATAGAACTAAATCAGCTTATAGATCTGCTAATGCAAGTTCTTTAGATAGTACAAATGGATTTGGTATTTCTACAAACGATAGCGGCGGTAATACTCCAGATGTCAAAATAGATTCAGATACTTATTACTTAACAGAAGGTAGGTATGAGTTAGCTCCGATACAATACCAGAATGTAGATCCTAGTTCATCTGATAACCTTAATGATTCTCCGTATCAATCAGCACAAAGAAGAGGTCAATTTGTATATAGTAGATATATGGATGTTGCAAATCAAAATCCACATTATTTAATTGAACCGACGGAAACTCAAGTAGGTAATTATACTATATCAGACTATGAATACCCATTAAGCTATGATAATACTGCTTATGCAGCGGGTGGTAATACTGATTTCATATGGTCAGGTGATTTTAATGATTATGCTGGTACATGGGACGCGTCCAAAGTTCAAGTTACTAGTACAAATACAGTAGGTTTATATGATTACAATAGGGGTCTTTTTATACATAAAGACCATCCTTTCTTAGAAAATGTATGGGAAGATGCAGTTGCTAATAGTAATACTACGGATTTAAGTGCCGTTAAAAATAGTATGATATTCTCTATGCCTAAAACTGCTACAATAGCAACAGGTGCTACTTTATTTAGCTTTTTTGGATATGATAATTCATTAGATGTTGTAAAAGCTAAACAACAGATGGCATACCATAGTGGAACAAATTTAAATGAATCGGGCGGTAACCTTGATAGATCTATTAAAATGTCATTTGACGAGGCCGACCAATACTTACTGGGCGGTAGATCTTGTGGAGCTTTCTTATTTATGTCTCCAGTAAATATGGATACGTTAAAAGTTGGAGGCGAAACTAGAAAAAGTAAAAAAGAAATAAAACCTAAGAAAAGTAACGAATCTAACGCAGTATCTGTAGATCTTACATTCCAATATAGAATGACAGATTATTATGGTAATAATGAAGAACTGGATACTGGTAGAGTTGGAGGTTTTGCTAGATTAGCCTATAATAATTTGACATATACTAAGAAAATGGGATTAGATATTTTTGATAAGTATGGTGAACAATTTTCTTTTGATTTAGAAGTATTTGCTAAGTATAGCCCTAAGGGTAAAAACTTAAACTCTATAAAAGCTGCTAGATTAACTAGAAATGTTACAAGTACTCCAATCCAACCATGGTATACTCAAGTCGGAGGTAGGAATATTCTGCAATAAACCCACATTAGATAGTTAATAATCTTAGATATATAATAGAGAAAGAAATATCTCTATAATAAGATTTTAAACTAAATGGCACAATTAATATTAAAAGGTACTTTACAGACTAGTGCAGCTGATGCATTTGCTAACGGCCCTAGTAATGTAACCCAACAAACTCTATATTGGGATGATAGCAATAACGCAACATTTGGCGCAGGTACTGATTTATTTACGGATGCCGGCATGGATCCCCTTACAGATACATTTACGCCAGGAAGCAATGGTTGGTGGTATACTTTAGATGGAAATAGAGCAATTCAAATTGATGGTACCGCAAACTTAGGTCGAGTTTTAGATATTGAAAACGGCCCTATAATTACTTTAAATGGGGATTCTACTGAATATTATACAGTCGGGTCAACATGGACCGACGCAGGTGCTACTGCTACTGATGTAGAAGATGGTAATGTAACTGGTATCACTATGGCAGGCGCGACCAGCGGCGATACTTTAAATTCTACGGGAAATACTTCAATTACATATGATGTATCAGATTCAGATAATTATCCAGCTTTAACAGTAACTAGACTACTAACCGTATATTCTTACGATACATTTTCAGCATCAGCATCAACAGTTGACGAGGGTGGTACTATTATATTTACATTAAATGGTACTAATATTCCAGGTGGTACTACAATACCATACGCTGTAACTGGTATTAGTTCTGCGGATTTATCATCAAGTTCAACTGATGGAATGTCTGGTAGTATTACGGTAGATTTTGGTACTGGTAGTTTAACTTTTACATTAAATGAAGATTTAACAACAGAGTCAGCAGAGACTTTGACCGTTACATTAGATCCACAAACACTGGGAGATTCTAATGGAGCATATGTAGGTTCTCTTTCTGATTCAGTTACCGTTAATGATACTAGTATTGGAAACGACCCTCCTACTATAATTGTAGATCCATTGTTAGTTAGTGTTACTAATGATATTAATGATGGAAACTTAGAGTGGGTATCTATTAATTTAGGTAATAATATAAGTGGTAATACCGACAACGACCCATTAACTTATACAATATTAGACCCGGGAAATTTTAACGGAAGTTTAGCAGAATCACAGGGAGGTAGTGTCATTTCACAATGGCCACATGCTATTGCTAATAATGGTAGTACTATATGGTATACTCCAGGTAATGTATTTAATCAAGGCTCTGAAAGTTTTGATTACAAGGTAGATGATGGAACTAATGATGCTACGGGAACTGTAACCGTAACAGTTTCTCCACCAGTAAATACAGCTCCGACTGCGGAAAATTATACAGGAATCTCCCTTGATGGAGAAATATCAAATACCGCAACTAGATCTTATGAGTTTCAAAGAAAGCACTCAGAAACACCTTCTGCTCAAATAGGAGAAACATATAGCTTTCAATGGGTAGATGATTCAAATGGTACTAATGTATTAACAGATGTCCAGTTAAATAACTCATTAAGCCACGGTACAGTTGCTATTACAGCAGGTGATGGTACCGGAGAGTGGTTTACGTATACACTTAATAATAATGTAGATTTAAATCCTAGTAGCTCTCAACTTACAGAGACTTTTTATTATCAAATAACTGAAACTAATACTACGGAGTCTTATTCTGCTAGGGGTCAAATAGATCTAAGCATACAACCTCCTGGAAATACACCACCCCAATTTACCACACCTGGTAGTTCTCCACATTCAGTGAGTGTTGATCAGTTTAGTTTTGTAAATATTAATATAGCTGTAACAGATGGAGATGGAGATAATATTACATTTAATGCTACACAACCACCAAGTGGGCAGGGTGCTGTAGATATTTCTAATTTAGGTATAAACGGTACTATAAAATATACACCTGGGTCATATCAGGGTAATACTACATTTACCCTTACGGCAAACGATCCATACGGTGGAAGTGCTTCTATGCTGTTTAATGTTACAGTAAATGCTAGTCCATATGTTGCAGTAAGAATTAGCCCATGGGGAAGTTCATCTTCAATTGCTTGTAACGATTCTCGAGGCTCTCAAAATTATTATTTAAACACAGCACAAGCTGTAACGTTAAATGAATTAACAATAGGAGATTCTATTTACGTAAGTACAGCCCTTAGTGATACGTGGGCGCCTATTGACGCTGCATTTGGTTGGGTTTCAGTTGCAGAAGCAACTGACTTAGGAAATGTTATATCATATAAGATTGATACTAATGGTATTATTGAGGAAGTGGTTGCATGTCAAGTTACTGGAGGTCAAGCGTGGCCAATAGAAATAGGTTCTTCGTCATCGGTAAATGCATATTGTAATTTGCAGTCGTTTCAAACAGGTATAGTTTATCAAAATATTAGTGAATTTAAACCAAATGGTGTTACGCCTTTTACGCTAGGTGATGTTGTTGAGGCTGGCGGTCAGTTATTTAATTCAGAATATTATGCTAATGCGTATGCAGGTCAGACGGCTCCGGCAAATATTGCACTAGGAGATGGCCTTTACAACTTTGTTAGCTCGTATGGTAAATATTATTCTTATCAAAATGGAGTTTGGCAAATAAACACAGATACTAGTTCGCCTTATTACAATACGACTACATTTGGTTGTCCACCTGAAGTTACATGGGAGGTTAAAAGTTTAACTGTAAAATGGTTACCAGAACAACCTACAGAAATAGGGTATATTTGTAATGCTACTTCAGCTGAGCTTGAGGATATTACAATTTACTATAAAGTTCCACAGGGAATAACATATACTTTAAAGGATTTAGCTATAAATCAAAAGAGAATTTTTACTAGCGAATCAGCCGCTTTATCAAACGATTATAGTCAACTATTTCAATCAGCGGTTTTACTATATTTTGGTAAGTATTTTATTTGGAATAATGATGATGAAACAGGTTATACGGGAGCTGTACAATGGTATGGTTTTAATTCAATTACTAATGAGATTGAACTTGCTAGCATTGGAAGTTCGGGAGGTGTTTGTTTATCTCCAGGTAATCAAGATTACATTAGAGAAGAACATACTGGGCTTTCTTATGAAATAGGTAGTTCAACTGGAACTAGACCTAATGCGTATTATGCTTTTTATGGATGTGAAGTACAATTAGATGCTGGTATTCCAGGGGGAGATTCATACTGGCCTTTATATGTAATAGACGGATTTCATACTGCTGATTTAAATTCTACGTCATTTGTTAAAGATTTTATTAGTACAGTAGGCGATACTGTTACACATATTAAGTCTAGTGAATGTATGACTTTAAAGCATAAAGTATGGGGGCTTAATATACAAGACGCAATTAATCAGCTAGAAGATAATATATCAGTATATAGACAGGATAGGATTAGGGCAATTGCAATAAACCCACAAGATATAGGTATAGGGAGTCAGTCTATTATTTCATATGGATATAGTGATTGTGGAGGATGTCTTACAAATCCAGAAACTGTAAATACATATCAATTTCCTATAGTAGAAGATTTTGAAATATTAAATAGGACAATACCTAATTTTAATTTAGAGACTAATTATGAATTAGATAACGTATCTAAACCGTTATTAAGAACAAATCCAAAATTATCAACTAATGCTAAATTAGTAGCCAACCTCAACGATCAAGTTTTTATTGAAAGTATTGACGCTACTAAGGAGTTGGCTTCAGTTTCATATAAAAGGTGGGAAGTTAATAAAGATGGACAGTATTCATATGACTTAAAAAAGTTTTATGAATTTAGTTATACAACATCTGACATTATGTATGCTACTAAAGTAGAATACTCAGATTATGCAGTACAAGAGACCTTTGATAAACAAATTGAAGAACTATATCAATACGGTACTAAATATAATTACTCTAAACTACACGATGAAGACTATAGAATTTTCGCACCAATTTGGTTAGATAAAGCTATACCTAGAAAATTTGTAATATTTAGAGTTAGTGATCCTACATCTTCTGTTGATTTTGATAATAGGAGCATGTTTAATAATATGCAGGATTTATTAAAAAATTCTGAAATAATAAAAACATTTGATTTAACTAAAGATTCTACATTGGGTTCTTATATAAGGAATCACATGGAGGATGAGGGCTTCCCAAAGACTCCAATTACTTTTAACTTTGACGAAAATGAAAAAAGTACGTTTAACGGTATTGATTTAAAAAAGGGTGGTTTTACTAAGAAGGGTGAGTTTTTACATGATGATTTTGTAAAAGCAGATGCGCCTCTTATTTCAAGTAATCAACTAATAACTGATGGGTTTGAAAGAAATAATATAGCGTGTGCTAATTTATTAAACTTAGAGTTTTTATTCAATGATGATTTAGTATCGGATTATGGTATTAATAGATATTTTGGAGTGTACGTTAATGATATAGATTCTGGATATGGGTCTATTTCTACTTCTGAAAACGGTAATATAGTTTTTGATGTATTAAATAGTAATATTAATAATGATAGCTGGTCTGCTATTCCATCATTTAAACATATATCTCAGACTCCAACTATTGGGTATGTTTCGATAAGTGATGAATACTATAAAATTTCTTCTAGAAGTAATTATATTCCTAAAAATTTAAACGTTGTAGTTGAAGATTCAGGTAACAAGATACCTAATGAAATTAAAATAGCTCCAAACGGTAATTCTATTGATATTACTAGAAACAAAGAAGCTGGGTTTGATTTTATTAAAATGGAACTTATATCAACTCCTAATACTAACGATAAGTTTACTATATTTTCTTCTAAAGAATCTTCGTATGCTATTAAATTTATTAGACTTGCGGAGGGTGAAAACTGGAGTATTTATTTTAATGAGTATGGTGTACAAAAGGTAGTTCCATTCCAGACTGGTTCTAGTTTATTAACTACATTTATTAACATTAAAAATGAATTTTTAAATTTAGGATTTTCTAATATTAAAATAGATTGGGACTTAGATAAAAGTACATTATATGTAACAGAGTTACAGTCTACCCTCGGGGATTTAGAGCTTTATATTAAATCAACAGATCAATCTTATACTAGCTTAGCAAATGCAGTTGCAATACAAACCTCTTTTAACTTAGATAACTCAACATATATTGCTTCAGATCAAATTAGTGCTGGTAATTTTAGTAGTACTACATATTCTAGTAATGGTACATTAGGCCAGATAACTAAAGCATTAGTATCTTGTATTACAAATTCTGCGCAAACTGATTTTAACGTATTACATGAAACAGGGTCAAATATATTTTATATTAAATCTAAAGTAAAGGGCTACAAGCTTTTACAAAGTGGAGTTTTAGTTCCTAAAGAAAACTCTATAGATTTTTTAAATATAGAAAATTTAGATACTAATTCTTTATTAAATCTTCACGATGAGAGCCTAAATTCAATAGCAGTAACTAATAATATTTATTACATGAGCGGTGGTAACTCTGCTAATAAGTCAGTTTATGTTTCTTTAGATTCTGTTGCGGATGTAAATATAGGTGATTATATAGAGACTAAAAAATTAAACGTATATAATAAAATTATAGATATTGTAGACGACGTCGATAGAATTCCAACAACATTTAAAAGATTAATACTAGAACGTGAAAACGATTTAGATTCTGGAGAAATTAAAATATATGCGGATAATCTTGCTAGAATAGGTTTATTTTCAGCGTTTGACATACATGATATGAATTTTGATTTTTATGATACTTCAAACTCAGATCTTAAAGAGTTAAAATATGAAAATTCTGCTACTATTAATTATATACCAGAGCAGAGTACTTCAGGAACTGAAGATGAAGTTGCAGTATTTAGCAATGATTATGATTTAACACCTAGTAATTATTTTACAGGTATTAGTGATGTATTACCGGAGGAGCTTGCAGATCAATATAATGAAATAAAACTTTATACTGAGTATGATAGATTAAATGAAAATAATCTTAAAGAGTTTGCTTTAAATTCTAGAGTAGTTCCTAATATTAATAAATGGGTATTAAAAGATACTTTAACTGTAAGAGAACAACCATATTATTTAAATGCCAATGAAGCATTTGGTAGAACTAATTTTGCGCCTGACTTTTCTAACCCAGGTAGAGATAGATTAGGAATGACGCATGAGTGGTTTTATTTAGATAAAATACCTAAATACTTACAATATAATCAGTTAAATGATACTTTTAGTTATTTAAACTTTAATGAAGATTTTGATTTACAACCTATTCATTTTAAAAGTACATCTTTTGATTATTTTGATAGATTTATGATAAGCGACGGGTTTGAAATTAAAGATAACTATGGTATAGTTTCTTTTATTAAAACAAACCTTAAAAAGAAATATACTGTTGTAGATGGCGGTAATGATACATCATTTGCAAGTACTATATTTAAAGGTTTAAGAGTTAATTTTAAAAGTAGAAAGGAATTTGAAAATATAACCTCTTCCGATTTTATTAAAAATTCAGAATTTAATGGGTATAAGTTTAGTACTATTGTTAAAGTTAAGACGGGTCAAGCGTCTAATGATATTTCATACGAGATTATTCAAAATAAAGCTTTTAATTTTGTAGTATTTTTTATTACAGTATCCTTAGACGATTTATGGTCTAATAATTCTATTAATAGAAAACTATTGTATGAAATGAATCATAGCCTGGTTTGGACCGGAAATCCTGGGTTTGAAGTTTTTCAATATTCTGATGTTAAAATCTCCGGAGCTATGAATTTAAATAGTTTAAATACAACAGATCCGACTGCGATAGATTATTTAGTATTAACAGGTTTAACACATGAAGATGGGTCAATTCCTCAATTTATAGAACAAATAAATACTGATGATGATAATCAATATGGAGTATTAAAAGTAACTATTAATGCAGATTCAGGTCCAAATAATATATACTTACCCATAGCTTCAGTAAACGATCAAGATGAGCTAGTTCTTTCTGGAGTTCCGATGGATAGCGAAACAGGTGGGAATCCAGTACCTTTGTATAATTTACCGGACTACTTACAATTAGAAGCTGAGTATAACTATTTAAAGGGTGGTAAAAATGCTTTTAAAAATATTCTAGATAGTTTATCAATATCTAATGTATATCAGTTGTTAAAACAAAATGATGGTCAGATAGTTTATACTACAATAGAAGAGGACGGAACTTCTTTAAATAATAGATTTCAAATAGAATTCGAAGATGGTAATGAGGTAATAAAAGAATCATTCTTGCTTACAACAACAGATACCGATAAACCAAAATCATTTAAATTATCCAAGGGTAACATAGGTTTTGAATTAATAGCCGGTGATATTTACTATCCGTTTTTAGTTAGACATAACGGTGATTACACTGTGGATACTAAGCCTGTAATTACGTTTACTGATACATATTCACACTTTAAAACTAACGATTTACAATCTACTATTAATTCATCTGAGTTAGCGTTTGAAGAGCAGATGTATAAACATTCTTTAACCGATGTTGAAGAAATTAATTTGGCTAGAGATTATTATAGAAGATATAATAGGTGTGGTACTGCTTTTAATCTAGGGTTTATACAAGATGATGGAACTCATGATAATAATTGGGGTATAATTAAAAACCATTTTTATAGAAAGGTAAATGAAATAAATACATCAGGTGTTACAAAACTATCAACTTCTACTGAGAAACTACCTTTGTATCCTCTAATTGGTGAAATAGCTATAGATAAAAAAGACGTTAATGTATTTAGATCTTCATGGGATAAAAATTATTATACCAGAGCTCTATCTGGCGGTGGCTCAGAATTAGTTCCAGGTACATTTGAAACTAAAGAAGAAAAATCATATTTAGGCTCTACTGTAATGAAACCTAAAGATTCATATAGCTTAATTAATTTTAACGTTGATTATGTAGGTAGCCAAGAATCACAAGATAAAATATTATTAAATGGAAATAATAAAGGAGATGTTGTTGTTTTTGAAAATAAAGAAAACATATACATTGATTTTTATATTGATTCTTTAATTAAGAAGACTTTGTCTAATGATGGTATTTTAAATTCTATTTCAAGGTATGTCACTGCTGAAAATTCAGCTGGAGATAAATCTACTATTAAAGATGATGTTGAGTTTTATATTACTAAGAATCTAGTTAATTTGTTTACAGTAAATTCTATTAAATTATATACTAGCAGAATTAAGGGTATTAAATCTGAGATACTTACTACTGCTAATATTGATACTTTAGATGATGGTGGGTTTGAAGTAGATAAAAACTTTACATTTAAGCAACATAAACAAAAGCCCCTTAATTTTAGATTGATATATAATAAAAGATTAGGTTACTCTTATAGAATTAGACCTATGGTAAAAATAAAGTCATAAAATGGCCATTAATATTCAAGAAATACTACACCCTAGTGACTCTGACAATATAAAGTTTGAGAAGATTAACTATAACTTTGATCAGATTTTAGCTAACGGAGGAGGTCTAGAAGGATCTAAAGGGCAAAAAGGAAGTCAAGGTATCCAAGGTTTAACTGGCGCCGATGGTGCAACTGGGCCACAGGGGCAAAAAGGTGAATCTGGTGAATCTTCTAGCCCATGGGCAAAAATAGAAGTTACAGGTTCTGGTGCGAATATTAGCCGTACAGTACTTAAGCCTAAACCAGATAGTGACGAACATACTCCAGTAATTTGGTTAGGAGATCCAGCTTTTAGTAATTCTAACAATATAGATGGAGATTCTACGTCTAGATCTACTTTAAATGTAGGTAGATATTTTGAGTATGATGCTGGGAGTATAGCACCATATCCTGGAACTGGATATATTTCACTACACCATGATTCAACTAAAAAGTTACATGTGACTAGTGCGGATGATGATGGGACAGATCCTGCTAGAATTATATTTCAAACTAGTTGGGACGGCTCTAGTAATACTGATGATTTTAGAATATTTTTAAATGCGGATGTTGTAGTTAAACAAACTCTTAAACTTGCTAATAATACCTCTAATATTACTACATATGAAGCAGGTATGTTAAGATATAATCCTACTACTAAAACGTTTCAAGGCTTTGTTGATGCTGATGGAAATGGAGCTGCTTGGACAGATTTCTGTATGGCGCCATGCGGAGTTGGTGGAGGTACAGTAGGTTTTGATGATACATCAGACTTAAATGTGGATACTGACGGTAATCTAATATAAATTATGAAGGATAAAATAAAAAATATATTATCAAATAGGACTCTGGTAACTTTTGTTGCGGGAGCCCTTCTATGTTTATTATTTCTTAAACAATGTAATAGTATTGAGAACTTAAAGCAAGATGTAAAATTAGCACAAGAAGATGCTGGTAGACAACTCAATAACTTTAAGGCTGCTCAAGACTCAGTTACAATACTAAGAAATGATAATGGGGATCAGCTTGCTCAAATCAGATCTTTTGAATTTGATTTATCAAAACTAGAATCTAGCCAAGCTAAGTTAACTAAAAAGTATAAAAAAGCGTTAGCACTTAATGATGACTTAAAAGAAGTTAATTCATTAATATCTGCTAATTTAGAAATTACAGATAGCTTAGATGTAAGTACTACAACTGAGGCTATTGATACTTCAACTACTAAAGTTACATTTAAATCTACTGAAGATTTTGGTGGTGGTAACTCTAGAAAACTAACAGGGTTTTCAACTTTTAAATATGAATTTGAAAAATTTAAAGTACTGGAAACTAAATTTGAATTAACACAAACTCTAAGCCTAATGGCCGCGATTGAAAATGTGGATGGTGCTGATAGATTAAAGCTGTCAACAAGCTACCCGGGATTAGAGATTAAAGATATTGAAAATATCAACCTAGTTAATACCAGGTTAAATAGAAAATCAGAAAAGAAAGCTGGTTGGGGAATTGGTGTAGGAATAGGTTATGGTATTAATTTAAATAATAATCAAGTGATTAGTACGGGCCCTTCGATAGGGGTCGGCTTATATTGGTCACCAAAATTTTTAAGATTTTAAATGGCACAAGCATCAAGATATTATAGAATAGACCAAGATATTTTACTTGAGTTTATCTACCATGACCAAAGCGATCCTGAAAAATATCGCATTGAGGTAGATGATAATGGTAGTGAAGTAATGTTTTTAGATACAGTGGACCAAGATCCATTTTCGTCTAGACATTTACTTAATGAATTAGGTAGCGCAGTCGTCAACTTTGATGTTACTAGTGTATCTGGTTATATTGCAGTTGAAAATTTTGCGGGCAGGACTTTATTACTAGAGAGTGGTAAAACATATAAATTTGACTTAAGTGCTTTAGCTAATCCTGCTGATTTTTCAATTACTGGTAATTTAGGAATATACAACTTTTCTGCAGTAACAAATATTGGTGAATTTACACCAAGTACTAACGGTAAAATAGAGTATGAATATCCTGGATTAATAGGCGGTAAAATAATTATTGATAATAGGGCTAATCCTCTTTTTGCATCCCCAGATGAAGCTACGGGAAATGATATTAATCAAACTATCGGAAGATACCATGCGGTAAAAGCTCCTGGAAACGATAATACAAAATATGCACTTTTAGGTTATGACTCTACTGGTGCATATGAAATGCATAACTTTATTAATAATACATCAGAGTGGTTAGGTGGTAATGAAGCAGATCTATTAAATTATCAAACTGAAGCTACAGCTAATATTAATTGGGTTTTATATGATTCGGTTAAATTACACTTAAGATCCGGATTTAGTTTTGATTCAAGAGGATACGAAGGGTTTTTATTCGAAATACTTTCAGAAAGAAATACTACAGTTAAAAACTTTTTAACTCAACTAGTTTATTTAAATACTAGTAACTATGAGTTTTCTAATCCCAAACCTTTTATTTTAGGAGAGACTTTATGGTCTAAATTTATTAATCTTAAAATACCTTCTTTAGTAAATCAAAACGCAGAATTTAATGATAGGTTTTATGGTGATGGTACAATAGGTTCTAGTGATTTAAATCCACTTTCTAATTATCAAATTAGATTTAAACTTATAGATAGTTTATATAAAAGTAATGGTAAAGATTATTTTAATACTGGAGAAGAAAATATATTTACAGTTTCTAGAGAAGATGAATATGCAGATTTTACGCTTACAGTAGAAGACGCTGCAGATGGAGATTACTTTAACATATACGGTGAAAAGGATAATTCAATAAATGCATTCGAGGCTTATGTTTTAAATAGGATAAGAACTTCATCAGATGATATTGTTGTAATATATGACATAGATGTATATGAACAAATAAGTACTAGCCAAGTTAAATCTCAATCTATTACGTTTACACAATATGAAAGTTTTAATGATCCGATAGTATTTAGACCTGTAATTAAAAACGCTGGAGTTGCTGTTAATTTTTCAATAGAAGCGACTATGAGAATTTACAACCAAACTGATAATACCCAAATTGTGAAGAGGTCTAGTTTAACAGTTAACCAAGCATCTAAATATGGTAAAAAATTAGCGTCTTTAAAGATTGACAATCCTAATATATTAACTGAGGTCTATAATGTATTACCAAATTTAAGTAGCGGTAAAGTTATATCAGGTTTTATTACAGATAATCTACCTAGATCTACTAAGTTCGTACCTGCTTTCGTTGAAAGACATAATGTTATCGCAAGCACATCAAAGGTTAATTTAAACGGAAGTGGTAATAATGATATGATAAAAGAAGTTGAAGAGTTTGAGACTAGCGACTTCGTAGAGTCTAGTGATTTATTAATAGAGGTTGCTCCCTTTGCGTCTTACTATAAATTTGTAATAGGTAAAAGAAAGAATGACGATTTTGATTTAATTTCTTTTGAAAACGCAGAGAGAATTATATTATCATTTAATGATGGAGCTACTAAATTAAAGTTTAATAATATCTACAATAAAGATATTGATACATCTAAGGGTGAAGTTTTATTTATGATTAACGAGGCTAATGCTTCTAATATTAGAGGTATGAAAACTAATTCTTTTTATATTAGTGTTGATAATGGTAAAGATGAGACTATGGTTACTAAAGGTAAATTTACTATAGGATAATGATATTAAATAGTAGAAATAATGCGTATGACTTTAGGTTTCCTAGGAAGTTTATTCCAACTGAAGTTGCTGAAAAATATTCAAAGTATTTAAATAAAGTACCTGGCGCTCTTTTATCAGAACCTGTTGACTTTATTAATTATTCAATACAAGGACTTAATATCCCAGGTGTATCGTTTGATCCAATTACTCAAGCAGATAATGATGGAACGACAAGATACCATAGAGGTGCAGTTCCAATTCAAAATACAATAACACGAGAGTTTACAGTAACTTTTCAGCTATTAGATGGATTTATTAATTATTGGATTATGATGGACACTCTACTATATTATTATGCTAGGACAACTAAAGAGCCGTATATCAATCCTATGACTTTAAGGATTTTAGATGCGGAAGGTAGTTCAGTAGCATATATGGAATTTAGTGGTATTATCATGAATTCAATAAACGAATTAAACTTAAATATGGCAGAAAACGTATCTGATTTTAGTACGTTTGAATGTACATTTTTCTATAATAAATTAGATTTAAGATTAGAAATAGATTAATAAGATATATACATTATGAAAACATTTAATGATTATTTAGTTGAGCAACAATTGACTGAAACAGATATGCAACTTTTACAAGAAGGGCTTCAACAAGAGTGGACTCAAGATTTAGAAGATAAAGTTGACTTTGCTTTAGAGCAATTCGTACAACAATACCAAAAAGAAGATGGTACTTTTGAATTGGATAGATTAGAAGAAGCTTTTGTAAATGAAGGGCTTTTGGGTTCTATCTTTGGTGGTTTAGCTGGATTTGCTTTAGGTAAATCTGTTGGTAAAGTTATTGCTAAAGTACTTGGTATTCAAAAAGGTATTTTCTACGATTTATTAACATCTCGTTTAGTCGGTGCCGCGCTAGGTGCTGCAATGGGTAAAAGAATGTAAATTGAATCTAGTTACGGTTGACTTCTCGCTTAATTCCCCTGGTATTTGTATCTGGCAATCTAGTACAAACAGGTATCACTTTATCTCATATCTTAAACCTAATTCAGGCACAAAAGCCGAACAACGAAGGCAAGAAGAAATAGAGCAATTTCCAGATGTATCTTTAATTCATCAACCTGATTGGAAAGCTTCAGTTGGTGATTACTCTAAAAATGAGTTTGCTAAAATAATAAGATACAAGACTACAGCCGAACATCTTATTAAATTAATTACAGGGATTACACAAACTACAGAAGATTATCATATAGCATTTGAGGGTTCGTCGTACGGATCTAAAATGGGAACTAATAATATTATTGATATGGCGGCAGGTGCAGCTATATTAAAAGAACAAATGATTTCAAAACTCGAGGTCAAAAATTTACTGACCGTTGCACCTACTACTATTAAGAAGCATGCTGGTAAAGGGAATATGAATAAAGCTGCTCTTTGGATGTCATTCTTAAATAATGTATGTGAATCTCCTGAGTTAGCTAA
>Ga0181390_1000021_pt1 | contig 49989 bp, 36 predicted proteins | sample 13SPOviralmetaG_FD_130085 | JGI IMG/M metagenome (GOLD analysis project Ga0181390, IMG submission 130085) | Marine viral communities from the oligotrophic San Pedro Time Series (SPOT) site, San Pedro Channel, CA, USA - 13 SPOT_SRF_2010-07-21 | ecosystem: Environmental > Aquatic > Marine > Strait...
CACGAGAAGTTTACCCTTCTCATGGAGGCATGTGGTTTTACAATGGAAGAACCCGATGGTTTGGAAATGGCCACACCACCACTCGACCCTAATGCTCAAGCAGAAATGCAGTTCCAAGCAAAACAAGAACTTGCACAAACATGGGCTTGTGAATGTGGATACCCACTTGCTAACAATGACTTTGAGAAATCAAAGGCCGAGTACATCGAAACAGTAGATGCAGAAACATCGAATGGAAAGACTGTGCCTATTGATTTGTGGAGAATCATCCTCGGTTGTAACTCTTGTGGCTTAGACATAAATGTTGACCCCGATGATTTCCACCTACTTGCTGGTGACGAAATCTTCATGCAGTGGAAATCAACCACCCATAAGTACACAGCACAAACACGAGAACAACTTGTTGAGTACGCAGAAAACGGTGCGTTCGATGAAGGTGTAGGTGGAATGTTTGTTATCCTCGGCAAAGAGCGTAACGGAGAAAGAGTGCCTCCTTGGATGTGGGGCATCACTTCGATAAAGACGAACTTACCAACCAGTGAAGAAGAGTGAGTACATGCTTACTTTGGCGAGGTTGGCCGAACTCATCAACCGAATGCCAAATAAATTACTGGTGAAAGAAATCACGAAAAAAGAATGTCGTGAGATTTGGGACTTTGTACATACTACGAATAGGCTTTCAGTGTCCTTGCATAGATTGAAAACGCAACTTGCAAAAGAGTGCGGCGTGATGCTTGAGCGCATCTTAGAGGTTGCAGATGATAGACCGTTTGTGGAAATCTTAACATGGGAATCGGGGGATGTACCAAGCACATTCACACTTAAGGAAGTGGTGGACCTAATGAGGAACGCACACACGAATGACGAATGGGTGCTTTCTTTTGCCAACAGCATCAGCGTGAAAGAAGCCGCACTGATATGGAGGTGGGCGTTGGACTACCGTTGGTATTCTAAACGAAACCGATTCAAGAACTGGTTATACAAGCACAGTAATTTAAACGCTGGTCATTCTTTTGATATACATCTTTCGGTAATTTATGATGGGCTTGAAGTGAAAGAACATCACACCCCCTTCAAGAAACTTGAATCGTGGGACGGTGAAGAGGTACCGGAAGAGTGGTGGTTCGTTACCGACTGTGCTACCTTGAAGTATGTGGGTGACGGGATAGTCCGAAATCGAAACGGTACACTGAACACTACCTTCACACCAATGCTTGATAGCAACGCTGTGTGTTGGATGTGGGAGAACCCTACGGGTACAAGCCACTGGCATTCATACAACACCCCCCTTCCTTTCTCTAAACCGAAACAGGCGATGAACCATGAGTGGCACGAGTCACAGGTCTTGCTTGATTCATATGCGAAGGGTGGTTTTTTAATTCACCATAAAACAAACTACTACCTAAAGTCCAACGGGACGAATACATTGTACTCACAGATACTTACCATACAAAATTTAAACAAAGGAGGTTATGAAATTGTTATCGGTTTTAGTGATGCTGGTGAAGTTGTGGATACGACTACGCTCACAATAGACACACTACCATTCTCACTTGACAACGCATTGAAGCGTCGTGGTGTGAATGCAAACATACGACACACCTTCCACAATGTGGATGAGTGTTTGGTTGGTAAGTTCAATTACACATGGTCGCCGGATGACGGTTGGCATCTCAAATTCATTGAAGTGGAAGACACGATGGGTGTCGATAGCGTTGACGATATACTCGACTACTACGCTATTACTGGTGGTGAAGATGAATCTTGAAAACATAGGTTTGGGCATGGCATTGATGAAAATCAAGTATGTCGTTTCCACTCATCGCTCACCATACTCATACGGAATCAAAGTTGAATCGTATATTTGCATCAAGAAGTCCTGTACGGAAGAGCAGAAGAAGTGCATCGAAGTGTGGGCTAACTCCAAAGGACTCTCCGTAATGGAAACTAAGAGGATATATGGTGACAAGATGATGCGCTTCATTGATGAGTTGGAACCGTTTCAATCATTGATGTGTGTGCAGGATGTAAAGAACATCAAGAAGATATTGTGGATGCGTGCTAACCCTATACCCAAAGTCAACTACAAAGACAACGAGGATGGTACACGCACACGGCGCAGTAAGAAGATAGGAAAGAACTGGAAGAAGTTCATGTACTGGGTTGAGGCGTGGGACTCATTCTGTGATTCACTATGATAGTCACCGATTTTGGTGAATAGTATATAAACCAATTAAGATGAAAGAGGTTGAGTCGAAATGAATTGGAATGAGCAACTACGACCTGTCCACCCATCTCAAGTGGTTGGAAACGCACAGTTTGTTCGGGACGCAGAAGGTTGGGAGAGCACAGGGGAATACCCTGCGGCTGTTCTACTGGTAGGTGAACCGGGCACAGGTAAGACGAGTGCCGCCAATGCTCTCGCTCGCACCCTGCTTGGTAGTGCCTACAACGACATGAACATCTTGTGGACAAACGCCAGTGATGATAGGGGAATCAACTACATTCGTGATGAGGTCAAAAACTTCGTCCGTCTAAGTGGTATTGGTGCAAAGCGTAAGGTAGTGGTATGGGATGAGGCTGATGGTCTTACCCCCGCCGCACAGGACGCTTGCCGTGGTATTATGGAGAAGTACGCCAACAAGGTGTTGTTTATCCTAACTGCGAACTATGCTGATAAGATTCGTCCTGCCATCAAGAGTCGATGCACGCTTTATTCTTTTTCCCGTGTATCGCCTCAGCAGGGTGCACTCCATCTCAATCGCATTGAAGGAGTACCTGCTAAGTGGTCGATGTACTACGAAGATGTAGTGGAGTACCACGGCGGTGACCTTCGTGCATCAGTGGCCGCTTTGCAAGGCTGTCCTAAAACAGATGATGCCATCAAGCAATTCATCGTTAAACAAAATGATGAGGACTGGTGGGAGTACACCACTACACACAAATTCAATGACCTTCGTGAGAACCTTCTCACACTCTTAGATTCTTCGGGCGATAAATTGTCATTCATGAACAAATTTCATCGTAACATCCGTAAGCATTTCGATATGGATGCTGACACCACCTTTGTGATTATGGAGGTGTGGGGTGATATGATGAAGTATGTGTATGAATGGGGTGGTTCCAGTGAATCCTATGTGGATGTACTGGTCGCTCGATTGAAAAACAAAATGGAAGTGAAAACATGAGCACATGGGATAACCAAGATGAATACGGCGATATTGAGGATGAATCCTCCGGTAATGGCTTTGGAAGCATGACTGATACTACGAACTCGTCCAGTGGGCTACCGTCTTCGGTGACGAGTCGTTTGCACGCATATGCAAAGCGTATTGGACAATCGAATGAAGTAGTGGTCAATTCTTTTATTGAACTGTGTAAGACACAACACAACTCACTTGACCCGATGGCAGAAGATGAAGACTTGCTCGTTGATTGGGCTGAATCATTGATTGTTGAAACTCGCCGACAAAGCAGTGGCGGTAATGGTAAATTGCAGACATGGGTAGGCAGTTTCCTTGGCGTTGCTGACAAGAAGCGTGACCGACTTGCTAACATTGTTCGTGCGAACATTAAGCGGTACAAAGAAGACCCTGCTGGTTGCATTAGTGACGGGCGACTTGGTTTGTATGAGAAGGAAGATGGAGTGTGGACACTCACCACAAAGGACGGTACAGCAAACACAGGTGTGGCTGTAGAGGGTAACCCCGTTCCACCACATGGATTCAAGGCTGGTAACGATTGGGTGTGCCTAACCACATACAACAACGAAGCATCACCCGAAAAGAACATGGGTCGATACGCATATTTCTTGGGTGGAGAAGAGCAAGACTTCGTAAAGAATGGTAGCGTTAGCCTTTGGCGCATTGACTTGAAGGGTGACAACCTGTACAAGTCATTGGATATTGGGCGACCTTGTAAGGTACAGGTTGTACCTCCGAAGGAAGGCGGTAACGAGAACTTCAAAGATGTGCTCAATACATACAGCGAGTTTACAATCAACTACACAGATGAGTTCCAAGGACTTGACCCCAACCTCAAACCCTTCCTACAACCTCCTAAGTTTTGGACAATGGAAGACTTTCATGACTTCTATGTGTCCATTGATTCACTTGAGCAAGCATACGAAAGCCGTAAGCAGTTCATGACCATCGGTGGTGACAAGCGTGCATACGGTCCTCTTGTGGTTACAAAGGGAACCATCACTCGCATGTCCACTGAACCTCGTGAAAGCGAGTATGACGATGAAGGACACAACTACAACATGACACTCTCAAGCAGTATTGCCGGTGACATTGATTGCTGGATTCCGGGTGCTGTTGGTAAGTGTACACAACCTTTCACATCCCATTGGGGTGAAGAGGCGTTCCCGTATGCAGAACGCTCTACTGTCTTTGTCTTTGGCCGCATTGGTATGAAGACACGAGATGGACTCACGACTCCTAAGTTGACGGTGTTCGGCGTTTATGCCGACCCACGCCGTGCACGCCGCCGCATGACTGGTGGCGATACAGGAGTTGGTCAATTTGATTAAAGGTGAAGTACCAACCCACATAACTATCGAAGGTGATGCATGGAGAATTACATTTGATGAGTTCAGCAAAGAAATTGTCGAATCCCCAAATGGGGATAAGTACATTCAAATCAATGCAGTAGTAATGAAAAAGGTGGAATAAATATGGCAGGATTTGGACAGACAGTGAAAGCAGAAGCGAAGAAGGAAGAGAGCAAGAAGGTCGCCCCTAAGAAGGGCAACGACCCTTTCGCCCACCTTCGGATTGAAGAAGAGAAGATGGCAGACCAAGACATGACTCACATGTTCATTGGGCTTGCTGGTTTCGACGGGACAGGTAAATCGGGTATGGTAACACATGCCTTTGGTGAGTATGTCAAAGAGCATCCCGATGCTTTGCTACACGCTGTTGACTTCGATATGGGTGTTGCCATGCTTAATTCAGCAGTAAACAAGAATACGAACATCAAGTCATGGAAGCCATGGCAGATGGGTGTGAGTGACCGTACAGCATACGACTATCCCGGCACGCATCAGCGTGTGATGGACATTATGAAGTACATTCTTCATCAAGTACAAAGCGGCGAACAAGAAGTGTGGGGTGTGCTCGTAAGCGGCCTCGACTCTTGGTTGGAGATTTGTACCAACAACATGCGTATCATTGACTTGGGACTGGCCAAGGATGGTATCGAAGCGGCAGACAACCGTGGTGCTGGTGATGCAAAGCGAGTGGAGCGACAGTCCGATTGGGCTATCCGAAACACTCGGTTCCACCAACTCACGGCTCTCTCCCGTAGCCTTGTGCGTGCTGGTGTGAGGGTCTTTTGGGAAACTCACCTACGCAATACAAACTTCTCCTTCTCGGACGACCAATCAAAAGCGAAATGGTCACCCGAATGGGAGAAGAAGACAAACAATTACCTTCCAACAATCATTTGGATGGAGCAAGAAGATGAGTACGACGACGATGGTAAATTGACCAAGACGGAGTACAAGGCTCGCTTCAAGAAGTGCAAGACAAATCCAGCACTTCAAGACCAAACACGCACTGTGTTTGTGACACGACCAAATGGTGAACCGCAATGGTTCGGACTACCCGAACTGTATGATGGGAGTTTGTGATACTCTACTCAAGCACAACTGAGAAGGGTTTTGGTGAAGTAATGAATGGGTGGAAGAACAAGCGTGGGGCTATGTTCAACCAGCAAAAGTGTTTCCGACTTACACTACAAGGGGTCTTGGTTTTCCTCTTCCTATTCCCCCTTCTCACTGAGGTGATATTATGACAAAGATAACTGTTGAAAGAAAAGACTTGTTGACCTTCCTTACATCTTTTGGTAAGGGTGTCACCGATGCTCGTATGAGTTGTAGTGGTAACCGACTTACCATCGAGGTAGGGTTTGCCAACTACTACCTGCGTAAGCAAATGACAGGTGCTACAGTGGACGAAGAAGGATTCATTCACATCGCTTTGCTTGAGAAGGCTATTGCTTATCTCAAAGCAAGCAAGCAAGACAAGGTGAGTCTTAGACAGGCGGCTGAAACTAAACCATTGCACATCGAAGCAGGTGGAAACAAGTTACAACTTCCAAGCACTGATGATATTCTTTCAGCGGCAAAGACAGTGGTGGTACGCAAGTTACTTGAGAACTCATCATCAAGTGGATGGTCTTCATTCGCAGGTGATGAGTTGAATGTGCATGGTGATGTGATGACAACAGATTTGATTTCCCTCGCAGGTATGAAAGGTGTCCTTGCTAAAGATTCACAGTTCAAGTTACGAGCGCATTGTGGTGAAGGTGAGTTTGGTATTGTGGCTGGTAAAGCGGCTACGGGCAGACTCTTCACGACATTACCGTTCATGGACAACGATGGACCGAGTGCTACTATCTCGACCCACTTTGGTGACTGGCTCCCTGTATGCTTGCAGTACCTCGACATAGGTAAGGCTCGTGTGCACATGGGTGATGAAACACTTGTTATCTTTGAACAACAGAATACTTTACTGATGATTGTAAACGAGAGTGATGTTTGATGATTATCGAATACACCTCGGATGACCCCTACGACCCACCCACAATATATGTGCGTACTCGTGGAGCCGATGGTGTACTGAAAGAGCGTTACATCTCACACGAAGATGATGACTTTGTATATCCCTTTTGTTGGTTAAGACAAGAAGCACCTTCGTTTGTATTAAGGCGACTAAAGAACATGCACGCCCGTGTTACCGAAGAGGTTTCAGTTTCACTCAACGGGGGTAAGTTGTGGAAGGTAGAAGTCAATCATCCAAATGTTTTATGGGAAATTAAAGATGCTGTAGGCAAGTGGACTTGTGAGGCTGATTTGAATTACCTTGACCAAATTCTTCTCACGAACTACCCGGACAAGATACCGGAGTTCCATCCCCGTAAATGGTATTACGATTTAGAATGGCAGACTACAGGTGATGGTGAAATCACTGTCATGGCTGTAGCAGACTCACACGCTGAACACAATGTTGTGTTCGCATGGAGTGAGGTTTCCATTCGTGATACGATTACAAAGACTGAGTGGATTGATAGATATGATGGGTACGAACTCCGTACTTATCCAAACGAAGATGCAATGCTTACAGGATTCTTGGAACACTTGAGAGAGTGTGACCCCGACATGCTCATCGCTCACGCTGGTGGTTGGGCTGACTTACCTAAACTACACACAAGGCTTGGTGCACTGCGACATGATATGTCGCCTCTTGGTATCTTCCTTCCACCTAAGAAAGACGGTTCGGGATACAAGACCACAGCACAACCAATCAAAGGTCGGCTTGTCTTTGACACAGCGGCTATGGCAGAAGAAGGAAGTGGGTTTGAAGGTGTGTGGCAGAAGAGTGGTCGTGGTAAGGCACAGCAACGAAAGTTGAATTGGTTCGCTACTGAACTTGGGCTTGGTCACAAACTCACCGATGACATTGAGGGTATGACAGTCTTCAATGGTTGGAAAGAATACTACGATGACTTCGTTGATTACTGTTTAGTCGATACAACTCTCCTTCGTGATATTGATGAGAAGTTACACTGTACTGATTTCCACCTTGCACTACAACAGGTCGCTGGTGTACAGTTCGGTAGTACACACAATGTGAGTCGATACTTCCGTGGTTTAATTGGTCGTAAAACAAACATGAAAGCACCTACTTCTTGGGTAGAGGAAAGGGCACCACTACAAGCGGCGTGGGTGATGAACACCGTACCGGGGCGACATGAGAATGTTGCACTGGTTGACTTTGCTTCGCTATACCCAAACATCATTCTCTCGGCTAACCTATGCCACACTACACTCACTGACAAGCCCGGACCCAACACTCTCACACTCAACATTCCACCGAAGATGGATGATGATGGTTCATACATCCCCGGTACAGGTGGTACATTCCATTGGCTACAGGACAAGGAAGGCATTCTTCCGAAGGTGGTCAAAGATATGCTTGCACTTCGTAAGCACTACAAGGGTCTTATGAAGGCCGCTACAGACCCGGACGAACAGTTGGGATATGATATGCTACAGATGGCTGTGAAGGTTGCTGTGAACGCCATATACGGTATGCTCGGAAGTAAGAAGATTCGTGGGCAATGGAGCAGTTATGAAATCGCTCAGTCGATTACCTATCTTGGTCGTGAGTCAATCAGTATGCTGGTTGACAAGAGTGAAGATATGGGGTACCGTGGGCTTGCAGGACACACTGACTCTTGTTACATTCAAGTACCGTTTGATGAAGCAGAAGTGGTGGCGAATGAATTAACTCGCATCGCTCAAGAAGAAATGAATCTCAAGTACCTCGATGTAGAACTTGAGGCTTTCTTCCCATACTGGTTTACAGCGAGGGTGAAGAACATGAACTTCGGTGTGAAGTCTTTCCCTCCTAACGAAGCAGGGAAGATGAAAGTTACAGGTTTCTCTATCAAAGCATCGAGCGCACCTGTGATGACAAAAGAAATACTGGGTAAAGTATTCACCTTGATTTCCACTGGAAAGTCGGAGGAAGATATTTTCAATGAGGTACGACCACTCATCCGTTCAGCATACAACGGTGAACTCTCGGTCACAGAAGCATCCTCCTATGGTGGTATCAAGAAGAACATCGAAGACTACCATCCAAGTCACACTCCTAACGCTATCAAAGCGGCAAAGTATTCAAACGAATACATAGGCACACAGTACAGGAAAAGCGACAGTGCACAATGGGTGTTTGTCGATGAGGTACCGGAAGGTCAACCCTACTGTAATGTGGTAGCCTTTGAGCATGAAGAACAGTTGCAAGGCTACGGAGTAGATTGGACAACAACTGTTGACAGATGGATTCATCGTAAATTAAAATCAGTGTACGACGCACTTGAATGGGATTTAGATGGACTCACGGCACGACGGGTGCCAAGAAAATTATGGTGATACAATGGTAAAGAAGATAATAAAAATGGAAAGTAACAACGAACTGATGGCAAACACAATGTCCAAGAGTGGATTTACATTCACTTCGGCATTACACGAACTGGTGGACAACGCCATCGTGACAGCCAAGAACATTTCAATCAATTTATTGGTTGAAAATCATGGACAAAGAAACATTAAGAAAATATCTGTTGTGGATGACGGTGACGGTATTTCACTCTCCGAAGCGGCTGTTGCTTTGAGTGTTGGTGCAAGAACCAATAAAGGCATACATGAACATGGTGTAGGTATGAAAAGTGCTATTGCATACTTTGGTGATACAGATATTTCACAAGGACTTGACATTATACGCTCGTATGACGGGGTGGACTCGTATGCGATAAGCGGATATGAAGGTAATGACCTTCACATTGATGACGGGTTACCTATCCCTACTACCACTGGAACAAAAATCGTGATGAATGTGTTACTGAATGTGTTTGCAGTTAAGCGGGTCAATAACCTACGAGATTCTTTGGGCATTCGTTATGCTAACTTCATCAATCAAGGTGGTAGTATTGTGATTAACGAAGTAGATATGAAAGATGGGCAAGTTATTCAAGATGCAAAAGGGAATCCTACAACGGTAACAGTGAAGGCTATTTTTCCTCCATACTTCCACCCTACAACACTTACAAATGTACACCTTCTTAAAACAGAAATAACAACTCAAAACATTGTTGCTGAACTTACTATCGGGATGAGTCCCGAAGAACATGAAGGTGTATGGGCGAGGCATAGTTATGGTGGTGGTATTGATGTGGTACAAAACGACCGAGTAATCATGCACCGAGTGTATGAACCATTGACAGTATGGAGAGCGAAAAATCACACCTCACTTAACGGACTTGTCGGGCAACTGGTAGTGAAGGAGGGGCACTTGGCTACAACTCCAAAGAAAGATAACATACAGCAAACAGATGAATGGTATGAGATGAAGAAGGTAATTTCCGAAGCAATTAAGGAAGCCAAAATCACATCTTTCTTCAACCCACCCGAAAACGATGATGATTACGACAGTCTTAGTGAATCACTTATTCGTGATGGACTCGCAGATTATCTCAAGGCTCAAGTGCTACCAAACGGTGATGCAATTTGGAACGATGTTAAGACAGAAGAATCCACTGATACCAACCTTAGCATGGATGTGACCGCTAACAGTGGCGATGCCTTCTATGTGTTTGAGGTTAAGAAAGGAAACTTCAATGCTCAAGACATGAATCAACTCGTGGGCTACATGGTAACGGTGGGTGCTACTCATGGCGTGGTCTTTGCAAAGAATGTATTGGCTAACGCTAAGAAACAATTTGATGAACATTGGAAGCCTTTGCTTAAAGATTTCAACATACAGTATTGGGAAGAGTCAAGCGCACAACACAAAACTGTACTAACAACATATGTTGATGTGGGGAATTGAAATGGTAGAAAAAATGAAGTGCGTGAAACCAATGATACACAGGCCCGAATTTGAAAGTAGTCGTCACTGTAAGTTATGCGAAGCAGAACGAATCATTAAGGAAATTACAGGTGAAGAAGAATGAGCAGAATCGAAGACGAAGTATGCAAGAAGATTGCACAGCGAGCAGAAGTAGGCAAGAACAAGTACGGGGTCACTATGGAAACCGCACCACTCTCCCGCCTTGAATGGCTCATCCACGCACAGGAAGAAGCGATGGACTTAGCCGTGTACTTACAGAAGTTGATTGAGATGGAGGTGGAAGAATGAGGTTCCTTGTCAACGGTCCCGAAGTCCGTCCCGAAATACAGGACTACCTCGATGCTACAGGCAACGAGAAAGAAGTGGAGTCATACAGACGAAGTGTGTACAATTGGAATCCAATCACCACACCCGACAAAATCTTGCGACTCACCAAGTCAAGCCTCGGTACCTTCGGTTGGTGCAGAAGGCAATACTTCCATGAAAAGTTTGATGGGTTGAGAGGTGAAGAGAATGCCGACCACATCCGAGGTAAGAATGTACACGATATGGTCGAATGGTTTTGGAACAACTTCACAGAAGAACAAGAACAGCAAGCAATTCATTTACTGGTGAAAGGAAAGATGGATGAGGCTCGACAATTATTTTTTGACGCAGTACCACAACCACCTTCGCCGTACATGTACGGTGAGGAAGAGCAAATCCATCAGTGGTTAGAATGGCAGTTACGCCGATTAGAATATACTGGTGGGGATGAGTGGCGACCCGCAGGGGTCGAGGCTAACATTCACGCTACCCGGTTCGTTGAGGTAGATGGTGAAGCAATCCCTATCCACATGAGAGGGTTCATCGACTCCTTGTTTCGAGATGGTGAAGGCTATGCTCTTATGGAATTGAAGACTGGTAAGTACAAGAAGCGAGGTAAAGTACCTTCCATGCGTGCTGAGATGCAATTTTACAAGATGATGCTTGAGCACAGCCCACACGCTGAGTTCCTTCCTATCACCCATTGGGGATGGGAGTTTCCGGGTGGGGGCATCAAAGACGGTGAGGGACCGACCATACACTACGAGCCTACTACAGCGGCAAAGAGAATTGAAACCACTGTAGAAAACAAAATTAAGAAACTCATCAAAGCCCATATTGAAATGGACTTCCCTACAGACCCGTGGTTGGGTAAGCCACCAAAGGGTATGCCCCTTGAAGAATTGCGTGACAGTGGGAAGATGAAATGCCATTGGTGTTCACATGTTGATGCGTGTGAATTTTGGTCGCTTACAGATGATGCACTCGACAAAATGTTGGAGGAATTAAAATGAGAAGTACAATAAAATTGATAGAAATAATGTTGAAAGAAAAAATAGGAAAGGCGAACTTCACGGTTAGGTTACACTCATCAAAGAGTGGCAACTTACCCGGTAGGAAGTTGTTCACTCGTTCGGTGTACAGACAGACCTCGTTAAGAGAATTTATGGATGATGGTATTGGTAGCGTTGCGCCACTGCCATTACCTCAAGACATTGTGTACACTGTGTCTGCTCGATATATGAAGGAAGACAAAGTAGAAGAATTACTTCATGCACTCGTTAAAGATTTGAACATGTTCTTGTATTCTCAAAGGTGATTACATGCCATTCGTACCAATTGATTATCCTCGTGAAGTGCTTGAGTTATCAAGCAATGGGGAAAAAGGCTGGCGGCGCATGGTAAGAAACGCTGATGAATTAGAATCATACTGGCGTGGTAAAAACGGTAGTGGTAATGTGTACTTCACAGCGTATGGGTACACAGACACACAGGCACCAAAGCATCATCGAGTAGACTACAACACGCCGTTGATACATCACTTTGTGATGGACTTCGATTGTAAAGATTTCAACAACCGTGGTGCTGATGTACCATTCGATGTGCCACAAGAAGAAGTACAAAGACTCCACAAATACTTGATGGGTAAGAACTTGTTACACTATGTGTGGTTTAGCGGTGGTGGATACCATGTATGGGTACCGCTTTCCGATACTCTCAAACCCGAAACCGGAAGTGAAGTATCTCGAATTAAACAATCGGGAAGGGTGCAGATTAAAACATGGGAGAAAGAAATAGGCCCACTCAATTGCAATGACCCTACTGTGATGTTTGATACTTCGGGTATGATACGCATACCTAATTCATACAATGCCAAGAGGGGTGCATGGTCTATTCCATTAACCAGTAAACAAATAATGTCACTCGACTATGAAGACTTGATGGACTTAGGTTTGAAGGCACACACTGGATACATCCCCCTCGGTGAAAATAAATTACTCATGAAAATAATTGAGAATAAGTTTTCACAGAACTTTAATCAAAAACCCATTGACTTACCTACGGTATCATTAAACGATATTCATATTCTCCCTTGCTTGTCCCAAGCCGCAATGGGAGGTGGTAACCCACCTCACAGGGCACGGTACCATTTTGCCTCTTACTTGGCAGACAGGTTTCGTATGTTCTATCCAGCGTGGCGTGTGGGTAACAAGGAGAAAGAAGAGCATATCAAAAGCATAGTGAGTATATGCCAATCACAAGAGTGGGTTGACTACCGTTACGAAAAAACGGAAGAACAAGTACGCAGTGTTGTGATGACAGGATACTCTCATGCTACTTGCTCGACTCTCTACATGGAAGGATTTTGCATGGGGAAATGTAAGTATTACGATGGAACAGGAGTGGATATTTAATGCATAACTTAAGATGTATTTTCTGTAATTGCAGACCATCAAGCAGTAAGAAAATGAATGACAAGCCCGATGATTACACTTTCATATGCCACACCTGTAGGAAACAAGAAGCACCCGATGAATACAGATGTGAATATGTCAATAAGAAAGGTAAGCGTTGTGGACATTGGAAAGGATACAAATCCGAGCGTTGTAAATTTCATGATGGGGGGGAGTTCAAATGAAACCTCAACTTTACATTGACAGTAACGAGCGTGGTTTACTTTGCGAATCTATAGAACGCAAGGCTAAGAAGGTAGGTCTTGTAGTAGCAAGGAAACCTTTGGTTGTTGGTGACTACCTATTGGGTGGTGCGTGTGTCGAAGCCAAGAGTGTTGGTGACCTGTTTCAATCAAGTCACAGTGGACACCTGTGGCGACAACTCGACAACATGGATGCAAACTATGAGCGTTTCTTTATCGTTGTACATGGTACGGTTGAGAAGTATCTTGCGATGGCACGCAACAACGGGCGAACCAAACTCACATATTCCAAGGTGCAGAACGAACTGATTGGTACAATCGCTCGCCTTATGTCCGACTTTGATTGCCAAGTGTTTTACTGTAACAATGTAAGTGAAGCCGCTTCCTTTATCGTTCGCTTGCATGGTAAGTTGCACAAACCTGCCAGCAAACACGGAGCGCAATCCATACGCCGTGTGGCAAGTAATGACTTGCGCCTCGACATGATTATGACAGTCCCCGGCATTGGTCAAGAAACCGCTGAGAAGTTGCTTGAGAAGTGTGGTAGCATAGAAGAAATGTGTTTCCCCGAATCCATCAAGAAAGTCAAAGGACTTGGTGATGTAAGAAGGAAAATGCTTGTCGATATACTCACAAGTGAAGAACCTGTACGACAAGAACGAAAGGTTCGTCGTTGAATATATAAACCAATTAAGATGAAAAGGGTTGATTCTAATGAATGAGTACACTGCCGTTAAAAAATTTCCAATCTTGAAAGCATACCTTGAACACTTTTCATTAACTTCAATGAAGAATGAAATGCCCGCTTTACTTTCCTTCTTTTTTATTCAAGGACAAACCACTCTTCCTTACATTCGCCTTCCTACAGGCGACTCACATCTTGACTTGAGAGTGCATGTGTTTTGGATTCAACCATCTCGTACAGGTAAGTCAATTGCTTGGAACTTCATTAGCGACATTATGGAAAACGCTAACATTCCCTTTGAACTATTCGCATCCGGTACTGATGCCGGAATGATTGGTTCTACGAATGCTATACTGGATGACAACAATAAACCAACAGGAGAGTATGAAACCGTGGAAGGTCTTCTTGCTGGTCGTAAAGCAATCAATTTTGATGAGGGTTCTATCTTACTCACTCCAAATAAACACAATCAAGAAACCGTGTTGTATTTACAAACAGCCTGTAACCCTGTTGGGAGTGGAAACAACACTCTCGTGAAACACATGAAGGGTAATAAGATTGAGTGCCCCTCACTTGTGTCTTTGTGGATTACCACATACCCACCAAAAGGAGTCAAAGACTATGTGTTGACGAAAGGTATCTTCCAGCGTGTCTTGTTGTACTACAAGCATTGGGACATGGACGATAGGCAAGAAGTAAGTAATCGTAGACTTGGCACTTTCATGAAGAAGCCTGTTGAGAAAGACATTACTAAAGATGACCTTTACGAATACTTTAGGAACACAGAAAAGCGTATTCGTGACCGCTTGCTTAACATGGCTGAGGTTAGTTTCACTTCGTGGGAAGAAAGCAGTAATGAAGAGAAGGAAGATATTGTGCAAGAGTACATGTGGGAAATGTTTACTCCATCAGTAAATTATTCAAACGCTTTACTCGATAAATCGGACCAAATATATGAATTACTTCACACGATGAGTCCTTCAATGAGTGAAATCGTAGCATCTTTTACTCCTGCTGTTGAAAACTACTTGGGTATCTTTTCAATTCACATGGCCATACTCGATGAGTCGTGGGAAGTAAATGAACATCACATCGACATGGCGTTTGAAATTCTTAAGGACTTATTCGCTAACCTCATTGCGTGGCTTGAAGACTCAGTTGAAGTGGGTAGTAACAAACAAAAGCAAATCAAAGCCCAAGAAGCAATGGTAACATGTTATCATGAACTCACTGGACAAGAAATTGATTCACATGGAGATGGTTGGAGATTGAAGAACATCTTCATCGGTACTTACATGGAGAAGACAAAGGTATCGAAGAGCACAGCCGACAGGCATTTCAAGGACTATGGTGCCTCCCTATTCAAGAGCCGCAAGAGCGGTGGCCGGGTTTACATCCGAAAGATTGGTGATACACAATGAGCGACATAATGGCACTGGACATTGAAACATCGAACTTCTCACATGAGATAGGAGGGTGGAAGAACACTCACTTGTTTGAGCCATCAGTAGTGGCCACATGGGATGGAAGTGATGGTACGATATACTGTAACAAAGGACTCAACAGTGACAGCACTGTAAAGGCACTACACCCAAAGACATTGGGTGATGACTTGGCTGACCATGTAGCAAAGGGTGGACAGATACTTGGTCATAATATCAAAGGTTTTGACCTACCTGTACTGCGTGATGCTCTTGATTGCTGGACAGCCAGCGACTTGATGAAATCCGATTCAGTAATCGACACACGACACTTGGTGAGTAAGGCGGCTTTGTCTGCCTCAAAAGTGGACACATCCCTTGGAATGCTCACTAAACATTCTCTCGGTACCAGTAAACTTATGAACAGTGCTGATGCCCCTATCGCTTGGAGAGAAGGCAAGTATGACGAGGTTGCGAAGTATTGCTTAAGCGATGCTAAACTGACCTACGACTTGTATCAATTTGGAAAAAGCGAAGGTTACATTTCCTCACGAAGCCTCGAAACAGGAGAGGTCGTGGAGATAGAAGTGGAATGGTGAAGATACATGAATAAGAAAGAAGCAGGAAAATCGGAGAAAGCACAAGTGCACAACATTCGGGCGGCTAAGACTGTAGCAGAAACAGTCAAGAGCACGCTCGGACCTATGGGTATGGATAAGATGATGGTTGATGGTGGCGGTAATGTCATCGTCACCAATGATGGAGCAACCATCCTACGAGAGTTGGATGTATCACACCCCGGTGGGAAGATGATTGCAGAAGTCGCTCGTACCCAAGAGGCATTGTGTTATGACGGAACTACAAGCACAGTCGTACTGGCTGGTCAATTGCTTGGGAACAGCGAGATGTTGTTTGAGAAGGGTTTGCACCCGAATGTGATTTGTCGTGGTTATCACGAGGCATCACAGATGGCCGTTAAGTTCCTTGAGAATGATGTGGCTATGACGAGTGACGAGCGTAGCGCACTCATCAATGTGGCTAAGACGGCAATCACGGGCAAGACCCTTGAAAGTGCGTTGGACGCTGTATCGGAACTGTGCGTGAGCGCAGTGGAGAAGGCTGGCGATGCTGAAAGCGTCAAGGTGGTTTCTTTTCCCGGTGGCTCGCTTGAAGATTCGTACTTGTATGAAGGTGTGATTGTCAACAAGGACTTTGTGCTTGAAGGTGAAAACACATACGGAAGAATGGTGCTTATCAACAACGGTCTTGAAACTGAAAAGACTGATGATAATGTACAGGTTCAACTTGATGCTAAGTCGTATCAATCTTTCAAGGGTTCAAGCAAGGCTGATTTAATTGACAGTGCAAAACACATTGTGAATGAAATGCCCCATGGTGGAGTAGCCTTTGTTCGTGATGGTGTGAGTGACATGGTATGCACATACCTCAAGAAGAACGGTATCATGGTTGTACGCCGTATGCCGGAATCATCCATGCGTGCACTTAGTCGAATGAGCGGCGTGGAAATCGCACAGACTCCCGAAGACATTGAGGAAGCCGCCGAGGTTTCAATTACTCGTGAAAGAAAAGATGGTGTTTGGTATCTTTTTGTTGGTGATGGTGTTGAAAGCAACGAAGCAACACTGGTGTTGCGTGGTGCTACATCACACACACTTGAAGAAGTCGAGCGTGGGTTTGATGATGCACTCGGTGTTGTTTCCCTTGTGATGAGTGGAAAGAAGTATGTGATTGGTGGGGGTAACTCATTCGTTCGCATGGCTATGCACTTGCGTCAGCACGCCGCACAAATCGGCGGTCGGGCACAGATGGCCATCGAGTCGTTTGCCGATGCCTTAGAGGTCATCCCTGCCACCATTGCGGAGAATGCTGGTCATGACCCGCTTGACACTATCCTCGCTATGCGACACGGTATCCTACAAGGTGATGTGCACCTTGGCCCCGATGTAACCGAAGGAGGTGTCAAGGACTTGCTCAAGGAGCCTGTCTTTGAGCCATTTGAATTGGTACGCCAAGCAGTGCTTAGTGCGAGTGAAGTGACCAATGCTATCCTTCGTATTGACGATATTGTTGCTCGTCGTCCAAATCAGTGATGAGTATGCTTGTCTGTGCATTGTGTAACGAACCTTGTATGGTTTTAATTGATGGTGATTTTTGCGAGGCGTGTTGGAATGGGCCGGTTGATGGACAGGTTGAAGCAGAAGTGTAAGATATGCGGGGCGCATGATATACCCCGTCGCCTTACAGGTCGCTTCATCGACTACGATAGTGAACGAGTGTACTTGTTACACTGTAAGGTATGTGGGGTATTTTGGTTAGACCCTGCTATCAAGAAGTTGAAGCCGTACCGTTTAAAAAATGTGTATCTTCACCCTTCAATGAATGAAGAAGAATGAGTATTTTTTTGTTATCATTGTACTCTAAACTCAATAACTGGCATAGTGTTGGTTCGTGTGCCGCCATCTCCGGTAACAGTTGAAGGATTAACAGTTCCACTAACTTTAGATTGTTTAGTCATACCCCATAATGAACTGACATATAATTTACTTCCATCATCATTCCAAGATATACCGGTAATCCAAGGTGTTGTTCCCTTATTACTACTTGGTCGCCAAGGGGATGTACCCTCAATACCATAGAAAGAAGTTAAATTAAGAGTAGTAATGAGATTTCCGCTTGTAATATCGTAAGCATCCTGTAAGCCGTATTCGTAAATATATCCAGTATGTTGAGAAAGATACATCTTAGTGCCATCGGAATTAAAAATTAAGTCTGAGATGATGTCATGTGGTAAATCAACGCTTTCCAATTGTTCGTCGTCGCTTCGTACCACATAGTTTGTTTGTGTGGCATATTGTTTAATTTTCGATGTACCGTTGGCCGGACTAGTATTTTGGTAGCCGAAGTAATACTTAGAACCATCATTGTTCCAGCGAGCGTATCTAATTCCACCACCTGCGGATAAAGAACTACCATTGAGAGTTACTGTTAAACTACTGCCACTTTGAGAAAGGGTTCCACTTCTTACGGCATTTGCGCCAAAGTCAGCAATAATCATTTTTGTTTCAGTGCTATCAAAACCAAAACCATCACAACTGTTTATGCTTAATCCCGTAGGGTTTTGCCTTACAACTGCTCCGTTTCCAGTAGAACTAATTGGTAACTTTGAAAATAACACATGTGTACTATCAAAAGAGTTGTTATTCCCTCTATTTGAAATATACATGTCTGTACCTATTACTTGGATACCAGTCATCCAAGCCGAATCAGCCGCATCAGCGTTAAAGTTAATTCCCACTGCATTGTTTCCGGCAGTTTCATGTATGGCTTTAACAGAAGCCAAATTATAGAGATTAGTATTAACCGCCGCTACTTGATTAAGCACACCACTAACAACAGGAAACAATCAAATCCCACCGAATACTAACCATTCACCACTGCTACCTGCTACTACACATACTATTGAAGTTGCGGCATAAGCGGTAGTATTGGTGACAGTAGAAGAAGTGGAGCCGTTAATTTTATAATTGCTATTGGGTCTTGTAATAACAATATCTTGACCATCACCATTAACTAAAACATATTGAACACCTACGGTTGGGCTTGCAGGTAAAGTAAAAGTTCCTGCTGAACCTTTGGTAAATTGATATATTGTACCCGAATCAGCAATTGCTGGAGTTGGGTCGCTAGTTACTACTCCAACATCAGCACGAAAATTAACTTGTCCTGCTAACGCTAAATCTGCTTCTCCTTCAACTGCCGATATTGCATCCGAATCGGCATAGGCAGTAGCACTTGAGGCAATACCGTTCAACTTACTGTGGTCTGCGTCTGTAAATACATTTGAATCAGTAGCCGCTTCAACAGCCGCTCGGATTTCAGCATCGGTTTGGTCTGCGGTTGCACTTGCTTCGATACCATCTAATTTGTTTTTGAGAGTGGTAGTGAAGTTCTTTTGAGTAAGCCCACCATCTCCAACTGTATATTCAGTGTTGGTGTCGGTTGCATTGATTGTACCATCACCTGCAATAGTCACATTCGTTCCCGCAGTTAAGGCGGCAACAACATTTGCTGTATCAGTTACATCTGCACTACCTTCAATACCATCTAATTTGTTTTTAAGTGTGGTAGTAAAGTTCTTTTGAGTAAGCCCACCATCTCCAACTGTATATTCAGTGTTGGTGTCGGTTGCACTAATTGTACCATCAACCGCAATCGCCACATTGGTTCCTGCTGTTAGAGCGGCGACAACATTCGCTGTGTCTGTTACATCTGCTGATGCCTCAATACCATTCAATTTTGTATGGTCGCTGTCTGTGAAGACATTGGAATCAGTAGCCGCCTCAACTGCGGCACGAATCTCAGCATTAGATTGGTCACCAGTTGCCCCTGTTTCAATGCCTGTTAATTTGTTTCGCTCGGCAGTAGTAATGATAGAACCACTACCTACAGCACTCACATCAGTAAGTTCGGTTACACTATCGGTGGCATGTATTACCTTCTTATCAGTACCAGCGTCGTCAGTGAAATACAGTCTGTTTGGTGTATCACTCTTGACCCACAGCAAGCCTTTACCTGCGGCTGTGGTGTGACCTGTGGCCGCAATATCCACCTTCTCGTCAATGACAAGTCCCGGCGGGTCGATTAAACCTGTTACTGTGAGTTTACCATCAACGACCAATTCGGGTGTACCACTGTTCCAACTAAGTTTGGTGTCGCTGGTGAACCCACCACCACCATCGGAGAGTTGTAAGAGTCCATTTGCTCCGTGACCATTAGGAGAAACCGCCCCGCTTGCAAGCATGACATTTTTCCAAGCACTACCAGTATAAACAAAGAAGCCCGATTCTTTACCTTTCAACACCATGCCAATTCCAGCGTTGTCGAAAGTGATGGCGTTAGTATCGTGAGCCGCATCGTTTGTTACATACACTGTATGACCAGCAGGGAATGTTCCCGTAGGATTGAATTGCACTGCTGTGGATGGGTTGAGAACAAAGACTTGTCCTTCATTGAAGGTGAATGTACTGGTACCGCTTGGAGAGGCTGTAACATAGCCTGTAGGACCAAGAACATGAGTATGGCGTGTACCACCCGAATCCTTTGCTGAGTAATACAATACAGCGTCACCGTCAGTATTGTATGATTGCCATAGAGCACCAAAGCGACTTGCGGTTAAATCACCAGTATCTTGATTGTAAGCATCAAGAGCAGTGTGTGATGCAACTGCTGTAGTAGCACCTACTACACCGCTGGTTACTGGTGACATGTACATCGGGGTTGGGCGTACAAACACACGCTTGTCATTGCTCTCAGTGATTGACAAATTGAGGTCACCACCCGATGCTGAATACACGGCACGAACAACAGCGAGCACAACACTTTGCTTCACATCAAGCCCACTTGATTTTGGATTACTGAGGAAAGCAGAAGGTGTGGTAGGATATGTGTTCGATGCCGTGGTGACTGGTGTGCCCATTTCCCATGTGATGCATTGATTCGTTGTGTCGCTTGAAATGTACACAACAATCAATACTTCTTGGCCGCTACTAAGAGCACTGTATGTAGCACGCTTGTGTGCACTACCTGTGGTGAATGCAACATCTTGAGATGAACCCGGCCCACCTGCGAACTTGTACAATACACCATCAAGCACAGCGTGTCCACCTACGATGCGTACAGTGTGAGTGTTAGTTACCTGCTCACAGACACCGGGTAAATCTTCGGGATTGTCACGAATGCTCGCTGTACCTGCTGTGTCTTCTTCCAGCATAATACCGTTACCATGCACACCCTCAAGCATGTTAGTGAGCGAAGGGCTGGTAATGTGTTCACCATCTTCTAAACTGTCTGTAAAGACCCCGCTACCAGTCATTGCTGATGCGTGGTTTGCCGCTGTATGCCCCGATAATGGATTGCCTGTCATTGCCCTCTCCCCAATTGTTCTAACATGTTATTGTATTGTTGCGTGTTTTCTCCAAACCCTTCATGCTGAAATAATTTAGTTTGCTGTGGGTCTTGGTTTAATGAATTAAGATAAGCGAGTGTGTCCCTTGTTGTAGTATAATCACCCATACCTTCCTTCCATTCCCTTGCATTACCCCTGTCTTCCCACACATCAAATTGAGGTCTGTATTCCTTAACTTGTTGTGCAAGTTCCGCTAATTCATCGGCAGGTACATTATTGAAATTTTCTTTTATGTTAGACATAACTGTACCTTCTTGAAAATCAAGTGGTTTTCCGTATTGTCCAATCTTATGTCCTCTAAAAGTACGGAAGGCGGGGTCAAACACCTTTACTCTATTGTCTTGCATACCTATGTTTTGGCCTTTCAAGTCAGCCAAACCGAGCATTTGCATCAGTGGAAGTTGCCTTATTCTTTGAACATCCATTTCATTATGCATACCACCATAGTCACTTCGGCCTCTCCTTCCAAACACTTCATCCATTTGGCGTTGCTCTACCCCACCACCACGAATAGGTGTTTCGGGTACTATGTCTTCACCCATATCAGCAAGAGCCTGTGATAAAGCAAGCGTAGCAAAGCGATTTGCAAACGGGTGTTGTTGGTATCTGTGTTCCCGCGAACCAAAAAATCTTGGAATTTTAGTCACAGGTTTTCTTTTATCATCGGGTATAGTGGCTTCCCGATAATACCCTTGTTCCTTTCGCTCTTTAAGAATGAGCCAAGCATCATCCATAATGCTCATTATGCCACCTCAATTGCGATTTGAATTTTTAATTCATTTGCTGTTGATTTAGTAATTGGTGTGATGGTGTATCGACCCACTGGTGTAAAATCGGTACTGTCACGAAATTGAATGTACACTTCTTTTATTTGCTCAGTAAATGAAGTATCATATGGAAGTTTTGCTTCTACCAATAAAGATGTATCATCAACAATCGTCACTGTAGGTGTGAGAATGATGGCAGGTCTACCAGCAGAACCATCATCAGCGGTTGCTGGTGTGCCATCAAAACCTAAGATTACCTCGTTGATGTTGCTTGCAAGGGTGTCAAGCAAAAGACGACGCATATAATCACTAACTGGAATATATATTCCTCCTTGTTCTTGTCTTGTTCACACCAATCGGTAGCCCGTTTCCACCAATAAGCCCACGATTGTGTGTTCCCTTCACTCCACCGATGAGGTATGCTGTATTAAATACCCCTCTTTCTGTTACCGCTGATACGATTCTTAATTCTACTTTACCAAACATTGCTAAGTTTTGCTCAACAACTTGTACATAGGTAGCAGGATTATTCTCGTTAGCACTTACTGTTGTCCCTTCGGAAATACCCTGCAATACCCCTTCAATACCACTTTCAAAGTTCATCATGGTAAGGTCACTCATGTTCCGCATAGGCATGTGTTTAACCTCGGTGACTACCTTGTTGACCCCATCATACTTTACTGTCATACCGGGGCGCAGTGTAAGTAAGTTCATGTGACCTGCACTTGAGAGGCTACCACGAACAAGTGAGCGTGATTTAAGCATCTGTCGTGCTACACGCCGAGCGGCGTTGGTGGTACGAACTGTATTGTCTACCACAGGCGCAGTGTCTTCTCGCACCTCTTCGACCTGCCCTTCAACATCGTCTACAGTTACAATAACCAAGTCGTTAAGAGCCAATGGATGACCTTGTACGGTTACACGGTTTGAAATGTTTTCAATTGGATTGTCTTGTTTTGGACCGAAGCGGAAGTTTTTGTCTACAGTGTAGGTTGCTTCACTAAAAGTGATGGGTATATACAATAAATTGCCGAAGCGGTCGAGTAAGAGCATACGACTGTCATGACGACCTAAGAAGCGAAGGGCCGTCATAAGATTCATGTTATTGAAATCTTGACCAATAAAGCGTGTGCTGTGTTTGCGTGCAGAAGATGATGTAACACTCTTCGGGCGTGAGATGTTCACGCTTGTAGCACCACTGTTAATTGATTCTCCAAGTCGAATAGCCAAGTCAGTGCTACGCAATCCTACATCGACTGGTTGGCCGAGTTTGACTGTACGCCCTGTAAACCCTATACCATCCAGCGTCTTACCCTTCATGTTGCGTAGGTTCATCAACACACCAAATGACGATGATTCGATATTGTGAGGTAACAACCGTTGGGCGGGTGTGTCAGCGTTGTAGATGAGCATGGGGCTGTTGGTGCTGGAAATTAAATCATCAGCAAAGAAAGGGGCTGTATTGAGCGAGTGGCCGGGGGTGTTGTTATGCGACAATTGGATGTACGATTCGCCCTCAAGGATGCGATAGTTGCGTTGCGGCATCACTTGTAAATTACGAGTGTTTTTCTTCTCCACCGTGACTTTAGCCTTGTTTGCCTTCTGCACGCTGATGCGACCGTGATGAATGGCGTTGTCCACGAACACGGGCTTACGCACATGGGTCATGACCTCATCTGCGTCAGTGTTGTACCGACCAGTCCTTGTATTCTTGAGGACGGTCATGATTCAACCTCAACAGTTCCATCGCTTCAAGGATGCTCCCTTTGGTGTCAATTTACCACCTTTGCTGGTCGGGCCTTTGACACCCGACATGCGAGCGCAAAACGACTTACGACGCTTCGCCTTCTTTGAACCGGGCTTGAGTTTGCTTGGCTTGGTTGTCACAGGAGGTTTGAGGTTTGCACCACTCTTACGCTTGGCGGCGGCACGACCCTTAGCGTTCAGTCCACCTTTCTTACTGTGCTTATTTGGGTTATAACCATGAAATGGTTTACTTTTTTTGGCCTTCATTACAGCGAAAGCAAGGTCAGCAGGTGAGCAACAATCACAAAAGTCAAAGTCCGTCATGCTCCATCACCACTGTGGTCTGTAGAATTGTAGTCTACATCTCCTTTATGTCCTTTTGGATGAAGGGATTGAGAGAAGCGTGGCTGGACGCTGTAATCCATCCTTTCTTCCTTTGTTTCGCCTTCTTTATGTGCACGCCTACGAGGTGCATCAGCACGATAGTGCTGTAGTGTATTTTCACTCATCACAACACGAGTCACTTCGTTGTCCAATTTTGTCGAGTCGAATCCACTGGCACTTGTTCCGATAATCTTTGGTCCTTTACTTACAGGTGTGGCATCATTACTGGATATATCCATAACATACAACGGGGCGTATGGTGGGTTACTGTCGGGGTTTGTAGCACGAATGTAATTTCCACTTGCCGCTCGACCGTTAAGAATCTCGTAAATGTACATACCGTATTTACCTCCACCAGTAGCGGAGAAGTAATTACTACCAAATTGTGGGCTTGAAGAGTGAAGACTGTTGTTAGGACGGAACATCTCAATGTGTTGTTTATCGAGCAAACGAACAGGGCGCATCATGTATGTTACACTCTTATCAGTAAGATTTGTTTGTTGTGATGATGCGTCGAATGTACTCGTTTCGTATGGATTAGATGTTTTGTTAGAGCCGGTGATACCGCCCCAATCTTTGTCGTTAATTGGTTTGACGAAATTACGAGATTCAGCAACATATGTACCACCAAGTGGACTGAAATTAGAAGTGTGACTAAGGCGCATTGCACCACCTTGGGGTTGTCCAGCGAAGTTAATTCCTGTTAAGTCGTAGTGACCGATGGTTTGTGAACCTGCTTGCATACCACCTTGTAGTACCACACGCTGTCCTACACCACGGTCAGTGTGTAGGCTGTGTGCCTCAGTGTTAATGGCGATAAGGTTGTCATCAACTCCCTCTATGTTTTCAGTATCGAGTCCGATACGAGGGCTACTACGGCTTACAGCATCTTTGTGTGGTGAGTCGCCACTTACTGTTTCAACACGGTCACTTACTACCGCTTCGGGTTTGAGCAATCCATCTTCGGCAATGTTGAGGCGTGCACTGATACCACGAGGTACTTCATCGGGTTGTAGCACATCATTGCGTGCACGAATAAATCCGTCATTCATGTTAGGCTCGGAGGTATGATGTGAAAGAACAACACCAGTAGCGTGATATGGCTCGTCAAGTGCTGTAAGTACATCTTCATTGAATGCTGTTGGGTATCGTAGACCACGCCCGTGCCCATCATCACCAACTCGGTGAGCGTTGGTAGGGAAGTACACATCGACTAACTCATTAGCATTGTTTGTGTTCACATCATTCTTACGACCACCAAAGCGTGGAATGGTGGAATACGGCGAACCGCTTAAATTACCACTTAAGCCAGCAACCAACAATCCTTTCATGTTTACAACCGGCTTACCACCGTTGAATAGACGCTGATATGGTGTAGCGTCGTTTGTTCTATCATATTCATACACATCTGCCGCATCCCAAGCAGGTCGAATACCGAAACCACGAACAGGGTGACGGCGAACCTCTTCTCCACGAGTGTTACCCCACCAATCTACCAAATAATATCCCACCGCTTCATCAATCTTAGCGATGTTTTTAGCATTTATGTCACCCCACCAATCACGAAGTACGGTTTCTTTGTTGCGTAGTGTACGCACAGGGCAACCAAATGGTCGTGCAATACGCATACCATCGCTATATCGCACTTGGAACTCCGGTTTATCCACTCCAAGCATACCACTGAAATTAGTTTGCCGCTCCATAATACCAATTTGAGTATTAGGGTATGTACCGTTAGTAAGACCACTACCACCAGCGTATGTCCATGTTTCAGTTTCACCTTGTACCAATGGTCCGTGTGGATAACCACTGCTAATGTCAGTTACAGTTGTTCCACCAAGTACCGCTTGTTCACGGAATGCACGCATACCATACAACGACCACTGTGGTTTGTTGTATGGTTGGCGCAAGCCAATACGATACCCAAACGGACGGGTGCGTGTAGGATTACTAATCCCGTCATAGGATGTTTTGGTAATACCGTTAGTTACAACATAAGAGCCATCATCATCAGCATCAGTCCAAACAGGTCCATCAAAGGTGTATTCTCTCGGATAATCCCATGCGGCGGATACATATCCGTACCCGTCAAGGCGACTAACTAACGGCCCGCCACGACTACCACACGGCCAAAAGTGATTAAGCATGGTTTTGGTTGAGGCATCACTGCCATCATATTGACCACCTTGTGGGGCGAAACTACGCACACCCACAGCATGAACAGTATCTAATTGTTGAGCACTTGCCATCCCACCCGTACCATCTACTTTGATGGTGGAACCAATGGCAATAGGATTCACTATGTCTTGTGATACATTTAAGACACCACTCAAGATATTGTCACCCGCAACATCAAATGTTATTCCGTTCACTGATATTTGGTATCCAAAAAGAGAAGCAGTACGCCGAGTTGTAGTGATGGTTTTTGCAACTGGGTCAACTGCTGTCACGGTAGCCGCCACATCTGTACCTACAGTAGCATGTGCGATTACATCAAACGGAGGTGATAGGGTCTTTCGGTGGAAAGCGAATGGACCCATGCTGGCATAATATGTAGCATCGTGGTAGTGAACAGTTTCAAAGTGTTCGGGCATACTGTTAAGTGGTTTTTGTGCTACTGCCCTGTCCAATAGTGGATTTAACCATGTGCGACTGGAATCCGAATAGAAGGTGTGGGGGCGACCAAGATTTGGATGCCATAGGCAAAGGAACGCATCGGCCATGTGTAGGCTATTTGTATCACGACTTCCTTGCAACATTTGTGGTAAAATTCGAGTAACCATACTCGACAAGGAATCAGTGAAGATAGCACCTGCGGGACGGAAATCATACGCACGGGTAAGCCGCAATTTTGTACCTACTTCTATATTGTCGGTGAAATCAGCATTTGCAACAACGGTGAATTGTTTTGGCTTATTCATGTTAGTTGAGTCGTACCCACTACGCTCAGTGTAAGTGTGAGTGCGGCGCACGCCGTTTGCATCTATGTATTCCAACTTGTTGCCGTAGTACGGTTTCTGTGGGAAACCACGAGCATCATCTACAGTGATAGTCGTGGCACTCGAAGCAGGGTTCACGGTAACAGTACACACAGGGTTGAGGCTAATGTTCTCAAGCACTTCGTGATATATGTCGGGATGGATACTTGGGTATCCTGCGAGTGTGATTTGGCAAGCAATACTACCTGCACTTGCACGAATAAATTCGTAGTAATTGTCAAGACGATGATGATTGAGATGGCGGAAGCCAGTAGCATCAACATGGTCGGGTCCATCTTTGTGTACAATACTCCACCAAGGTATGTTAGTTGTCATACCCGGTGAGGATTTAACAAACATCTGTGGGTGATATGGTAATGACCGCTTAACAAACGCAGGGCTTTCAGTCGCTTGAACACCAAGCGGGTTATACAACATCAAAGGTGGTATGTTGGTAAATTGACTACCGTGGTCGGGGTCGTGGTCAATGATAAGTTCGTTGATAAACACTTCACAACCTCTCACATCTGCTGATGTAGCCTCAGCCAAAACCAATCCTACACCACCAGTAGCGGAATCGGGTTCACGCAAACCGACCACTAAAGCAACTTGTTGACCCGTCAGTTCATCAGCACCAGTATTTTCATGGAAACCAATTAACTGTGATTTGAACACATTCGGTTGAATGACAATTTGATACGCACCTACTTCGGAAGGGTCGGGGAAGTGCTCTCGTAGTGTGTATGTACCAGCGGCTTCAAGCACAATTGTGTGTCCACCAGCGGCGTTTACTACACCTGCTTGGCCTTCGGACGCAAGAACGCCGTAACCGTCACTGCGAATCTTAGATTCAAACATCAATGTGAACGCCCCACCGTGAATGTCACTTGGGCCACTTGGAGTGGCAGTAAGTGACCCGAATGTATGTTGTGTGTCATAACCGTACAAGTTATCTGTAAGAGTGGATGAAATATCACTCATCAAATCATCCATATCTTGCTCTTCCATAAGCAACCTTTCATGGTGTTTAACAGTAGCAGAACGAATTGCTTGGTGTTTATTGTATAACCCTTGATATGCAGGGTGGGCAAAATGACCGGGTAGTACAGCCATAGTAGGTGTAACGAAGTGATGACCCATACGAGGTAGAGCCAATGGACTCATCTTAGGCACTTCATACATTGCGTGAGCAAGCAACGCATTGAGTGTATGATTATCTTTGTACAGTGTATGTGCCATGTCGGGGCTGTTGCCACTCACTTCTGCATGGTCACGCAATCTGCGTGAAGCAAAGAATCGAGTGCTACCAGCAGGAATATAATACGATGGTACCACCTTAAGTGCTGTTATATCACCAGCAATCAATTCAGCGAAATCAGTGTCACCTACACATCCTGTAAAGGTAGAACCAGCGATACCTGTGAATGATGCTACACCACCCTTGTCTGTTGTTGGATTGTAAAGTCGTAAGAACTTTCGTCCATCACGAATTGATTCGTTATACAGTGTAGCGTTGGGTGCGGTGTTTACTGTAAGAGTGGTACCGCTGTATGACACACCTGTTAGTTCGTTGTTAGTCACACCATCATTATGAGTATAGTAGGTTGGGTGGCGATGGCTGTGCGTGTTACCATTCTTAGTCACATGGAAGAATAGCGTGCGGTCATGTAATTCGTATGATGTTTCAAGCGGTGCGTGACCTGTAGCGTTTTCCCAACCCGAATGGGTGGGGTCGGGGAATTGGCTTTGACTGATGTGTTCCCAATTGTGGTCACCAAATGTTCCGCCGAGTCTTGGCCCCTTTGTTTCATCAGTAAATAGATGTTTTAGGCTGTCCTTTGAAAGTGGTCGAGTCATACCACCTGTGCCCATTGTTTCGTTTTGATATGCTTGTAATCTGTCAAATCCACTACGAATGATTAGATTACCGGGAATAGAGTCGGGGTGTGGGAGCCTTACCTTCATGTTAGGCTCAATGCCACTACCTGCGATTGCTGGTGCTAATCCTTCCGCACTACGGTCGGAAACTGTGTTAAATGTACGGATAACGGTACCAAATGGTGAACCACCTTCGATAACATGCATTTGTCCTGTATCATCCTCTACCTGCATTTCCTCAAATTGTAATTCCTCGTTTGGTATTGACAACACATTTCGCAACTCATCGGGATGACTTGCGGCAAGTTGAGGATGAGAAAGTTCCTGTGCTTGTATGATTGGGAACATAGCACTGTTAGTGGTTTCAAAGGAGAAGCGATTGATACCGTACAGTTTTTCTCCTGTAGTGTAACCTGTTGCACCTGTTACTCTCGTGATGAACGGTACAGCACCTAAACCACGAGCGTTGACAGCAGGAAGGCTGAGGTTTCCACCATCCATACGCTTCCAAACAATATGTTCGACTGTGAAGTTTTTAGCAGGTGAGCGTTGATTCATCTTGAAAGCATTTGTGTCACCAAGCCAATAGTTTGCATCATCGCCGTATCTGTCAAGTTCTGCGCTTGTGCTTGTTTTCTTATCATTAATGATGTTTCTCTCAATGTCAGTTGTGCTTTCCAAGAAGAAACTACCCGGACTTTTATCCAAATCGAAGAACAAATCACCAGTCATTGCAAGACACGGTTCCGCATTGTTCAATTCAACATCACCACCTATCGCTCCATTGAAAGTAAAAGCACTGCTTGGAATATCATCTGTAGGCTTTGTTGTATCCGTAACAAGTGCTTCGATGTTAGGACCACCGTGTGCTGGTGCAACAAACCTGTCAACCCCATGCATACGCTCATCCCATTGCGTGGTGCCCGCAAAGGTGATTGCTGTCGATGCGGCGACTGATGCGCCTGTTTTCGATACTACAGCCAACCAATCTCCCGTAGCCGTAATACCATCACGGTCACGCTTTGCTACGAGAGCCATTTCACCTTCGTATGATACTACGAGGAAACCACGGGAAAAGACACCTTGTTGATGATGAAGTGTTCTTGGAACAGCATCAGCATCAGCGATGTGAAGTGGGTTGGCAAAGTATGTAGAATCTTCCGCATCAGTATATGCCGCCGCCGCAGTGGTTGTGTAATCCCAAGAATAAGGAGTAGTAAGAATACTATCGGAGTTTGCTCTATTGTTCAATACACCACTCGCTTCGGGCGAATTTTGCATTGGAGTGAAGTGAGGTAGGTGACCGAAGGTACTCATAACACTTGAAGCAGGGCCGTATGGGGAGAAGCCCAACATAGGGTGCCATGCACCAAGACCTGCCCCATACCCTTCTGTACCCACCCTTAGCGAGTTAAGATACGAATAACGCTCTCCTGCCCACCCTACGGCTCCTGTAGGGCGTGTGCGGTCTATCGCATCCACAACACCGCTAAAGTGTACACGAGTCATGTGGTTGCGTGTAGCATCATTGTAGTTGTTGAAGTAGTTCACACCCGACTTACTCCAAATGTACAACTTAGTTGGTGCTGGTGAACTGAACGCAGGTACAGTTATTGTTGTTGCACTTTCGCTTTTATTGTGCCAAGTTGTCATATCTTCAAACTGTGCTAATCCAGTGATTCTGTTTGGAGCAAGCCAAAATCGTACAGTCCATGTACCGCTGTTATCATACACTTCACGAGAATGATACGGAGCGAATGCAGGACAGTCGCCCGACCCATGCACTGGTCGCCCACCCGCATCGGTACGAATCCAACCACACGCAGGTAACTGTTCAAGCAAGTCTTGTGTACCACCTGTCATGGTTGCTTCAATGAAAGATTTAGAGGATGAAGCGGTGTCGTTTGTGTATGTCGTATAATTTAATTCAACCCAACCATATCGGTCTTGTCGCATAGCATTACCCATCGACGGCATGAATGTACCACCCATGGCTTTGAGTGCACCTTTGCCGGGGTTTTCGTTGATGGCTTGACCTATGATAGTCGCCAGTTCCTCACCGTTTTGACAGCGTGTAGCGTCAATAGCAATTATCTCACGATTGAAATTTGTACTCTCTTCGTTAAGTGTACCATCAAGTACAATCTTAGCCAACGGACCCGATACACGGAAAGCGGTTGGTTGCATAACATTGTTCAGTTTAACAACCTTGTAATCTCCACTTTGCATTGGTGGATTGAATGACAACTGGTTGTCCATCCAAGAACCACCGGGGTGATAACCACCGTCCATGTGGAAAGTCATATCAGCACTCATGGCTATACCGTAGTACCCAATAGCACAATGTTGGTACGGGTGCGCCTTTCTGTAGTCAGCATCGTTGTTGGCCACTACTTTACCAGCAATCGGATTGATGAAGTGTTCACCGTAATGATGACCGTGTTCGGGTCGTTGATGTATCCCGTAGCCTGTGGATGTACCCGCACCGATGTTTGGAATTCCTTGAGGCGGCGACCAATTCAAAGTGGTATTCCAATGGAATCGTTGACGGCGAGATTGATAATTTGCATCGGGTGGCCCGTAATCACCATCATTATTGGTGATTTCATTAGGAAGATTCTTGTTGACAGGAACCTTACTCCAAGTATTCCCTGTAGTCACGACATATCCGGGGTGTGGTTCTACATCACCAAGTGTACCAGTTGCGGTTTCGTAGAATGGGAATGCTTGCCCCGGTCCATAAACAAGGTAAGAAGTAAAATAGTCAGTGTTTGTTTTATGGTCAACATATCTTGCTGTTTGATGTGGCATACGAATGACCAATGGAACAGGTCGTTGCCTCACAATACCGTTTGTGTAGCGAGCAGTAACATGTGACGGTTGACCCGATGCCAAGTTTGGTAGTGTACCAGCGTCAATGTCCGGTGAGAGAATGTTATCTTGATTGTAAGCAGGTGGGTTGATACTACCACGATGTTGATTGAGATAAGGTGTACCGGGGAAGAACGCCAACAAAGCGTTACAATCCATTAATGCGTATGCAGTGCTAATTTCATTGGCGTTTTGAATACCTGCTGTACCTGTAGGTCCGGTCGAGTATGGATGTGTGTAGAATGACGAGTAATCGTTTTGTGAACCATCGTTTACATCTAACACCACACCACTAAATCCACCACCGAAATACAGTGGTACACTGTGGTCGTTACTATCTCTTCCTCCTTTGAAGTAGGTGATAGGCTCGCTCTCTACACTACCGTACAAACGATAACCGCTAAAGGCCTTGTCAGCGTGAAGCATTAAGAGAACATCTGCCCTATCCGTATCAGCGGTGGGTCTAAAGTGAGTATCCCAAACTTCGTTATACATTTCGGGGTCGGGTTCTCCCACAAGTTCAAGTTTGGTTGCTGAATTAGCACCTTGAACAGAAGTTACAGTAGCGAATCTATTACTTCCCGACCAAATGACTTTCGCATCTCCAAACGAAACGAGTTTGTTTTTGAGGTTGAATGTTGCGCTTTCTTCACCTGCTGATACAAGGATGTGTGTTATCAGTTCATTTGAATTAGTTGTAAACTCTTTGTTACCCCAATCATAGTCAGCAGTTATCAAAGCGTTATCAAGGGCAGGTAAAATGTGGTCGCCCATCTTTGAAGTGTAATTCAACCCCTTGAGGTTATTTGCCCATGAATTAGTTGGCACTGGGTCGTTGTACGAATCAACAAGAATAGGGGTGGGAGTATTTGCGTGATAACCACGAGCCTTAGTACGAATTTGTAAAACAGTACGAGGTATATATCCACAATCTGCTTTACGATGGTTATCTTCTATGTCTGCATCACTTACGGGATAAAGTTCCGTCTTATCACTTATCGTTACGACGAATGTGGTATCCACCTTTTGGTACTCACCGAACTCAAGATGTGGGGCTTCTATACCCAAATCGTGATGTAGGGACGCTTCAAACATAGTAGAGAGTGGGCGAGCACCACGCTGTGGATTATGTGCACGAATCTTGATAGCGTCAGCAGTAACACCCCATTCACCAAATGTTCGACCATCAGCCGCATACATGTGTCGGCAATCGAAAGATACACCGTCGTCTATGTTCGGGTTTACAAGGTTGATTGCCTCGGTAGTAACCGCCGCAAGTAACTCATCGGTCACCAGTGTAGTCCAATTAATTCGTGGTGAAATAAGTGCCTTGATGATGCGGTCTGTAGACGCATTGAACATAGAAACTGCTGTGTCAGTGAGTGATGCGGCACCAAGGGTTGCTAAAGAGTGTGAGGCTGTGAATTGGCTTCCTCGCACTCCGTAAAAGATGTGAGTGCCCGCACCGTCTAATTGAGTACGACTTTCGTATGAGATGACATTTCCCACGCTACCTACATCGGATGTGGTGGTGAAGGGGTCGGTGATTTGTATAACTCCATTTTGACGAGGGAAACCAAGATAACCAAGGATGTCGGGGTGGTAGCCAAGTTCCGCTAACAAACTGTCGAATGGCGCACCGAGTTGAACGGTTAATGTGGTTTCGCTGGCATCCCACGATATATCGCAATCAATACCAGCAGAAGGAGCATACACACCTCGCCATTGGTTACCTCGCCAACTGTTCTTGGTTACTGTTGAAACATCAAGACGACCTGTAGCGTCACCAAATCCAAGCATGTGTTGACCGATGGTAAAACCACCCTTAGCCACATCTCCGTCATTAAAGTACACACAAATTTCGTCTTCTATGGTTGAAGGGATGGTGGTTAAGTCATTAGCAAATGACTCATTCATTTTACGATATACAAATCGTACACCGTATCCTTGCCCTCGATGGTCTGTGAAGCGGAAACCGTATAGAGGCGTATCTCCTACAGCGTCATCAATCACATCTGTGGTTTTCACATGCCCGCTATAATTGTTGATTGGGGTTGGTGAAGCACCACCGACTGATGTACCTTCATTGTATAACACATCAAACTGAGTATCACCCTTACGACCAAGACCGTGCTTACCCGCTAAAGGTGAAAAGCCGGGTACACCCGATGCTACAAGACCACCGAAGTTGATTCGACCAACTGCCTTCTTACCAACTCTCAATCCTTTTACAAGGGCCGTTGAAGGGCTTTGAGTTTCAAACGATTCATCGTTGATACTGTTGTGTGAAATGCCTCCAAGATGTGCTGAGATATTACGACCCTTTGGGTTACTCACATCATTGAGCCTAACTGTAATATCGTGATTACTGGTGAACGCTTCATCCGGCTCTTCCTGTGAAACAAACTCTCGTAGTGTTGTCACTGGTGCGAATGGGCGACCATCTTTGTTGAGCGGCATAGGAGCAGGGTGCATGTTTTCACCCAACATTTCATCGGGTTGTGCCCAAAAGTTTCGGAATCGCCCACCGTGACCAATAAGGAATTGTGGTTGATAAGCCGATTGACCCTTACTGTTATCAAGCCACACACAGAAGTTACGGCCCGATGCGCCCGGAATAGTCGAGTGAATGATGATAGAGTACCCTTCGTTACCGTTAATGTCTTCTACAACCCTTCCAAGATGCGCTCGTACATATCCCATGTGGGAACCACGGTCATGTGAATCAAACGCAATGTCACCATACCAAAACGGTGCGGGGTCGTAAGTAGAACCTGTGGCTGAGAAATCAGCATTGATGTGGGCTGATGTTGGGTCTTTGTTGGGGTCAGCAATATCTTGCCTCACACCAATACGAGTAAGGTCAAGTCGCTCGCTTTCACCGGGGTATTGACCCGAAGGGCGACGGGCGTGAGTTCGACCGTTGGGTGCACCGCCTTGATTGACAAGACGCACTACTTCTTTCGCCGCCGCCTCAATATCTGTAACACCTTCTTTGACCCCAACTTCTCCTAAATCAAGACTCATACGACGCACGAAATCCATCTCAGTCCAGTGTTTTAGGTGTTGTAGTCGAGTTTCCTCATGGTTTCCGAGGTCGAGGGTCGTATTCCTCTTCCCTTTTAATGAGAGGAAAGCCGAAATGACACGAGTACCATCCGGTGTATCAAAGAGCGTACTTGCGTCCTTGAGTGAGTGAGTAGCAGGGTTTTGTTGCGCTCTATGTAATTTGAGTTTACTTAACAAAGCGTTTCCTTCTTTTTCTTTGCGAATCAATTTATGCGCTTCATTAGCATAGTAAATAGATGCAACTGCTGGTTGAACTCTTGGAAGTGAAGAATCGCCCACGGTATGTGTGTTGCTGGTTTCTTCATGATACAGTCCAGTATGAACAAAGTGTCCGTGTCCTTTACCTCGCAAAAGAGGATTATGCCCAAGGTCTACACTTGGGTCTTCTAAAGTGTATTTAGTATGAGAAGAAGTTGAGTTACCAAGTAGGTCTTGAGAACCTGTGTTTGGTACATTGTGTGCGTATGCGCTTTCAATGAATTTAGATTGCTGAGTTGAGCGTAGGTACTTGTTTTCCGAAGGGAAACCGTTCGCTACATCGAGTTGAGTTGTAAAGTAGTGAGGTGCCCCACCGTTGATACTAACAAGGTGTTTGTCAAGTTTGAGTGTACCACCCTCATACGCAATATCTCGACCGAATCCTACACCGGGTGTAGCGGCACTTGATTGAACTTGCATATGTAAATCATGGAAAGCGATGAACTCACGGTCATGCCCAACATCAAAGAGTAAGACACGGGCATTACCATCAGTTGAGAGGTATGGGTCGATATAGGCCACGGTAGGTGCTTGAGTGGCATCCAATCCCATAGCCTCGTAATTCATCTCAACTGTCTTGTTGACATGTTGTGCAAAGTTTTGTGCTGTTTCAAGACACGAGTTCCCAATAAGGAAGTTTTCAAGTGGAATCGAATCTCTTGGTCGATTAGCCAACACCCCTTGACCACCGTTGAAACCCCTCCATACAGCCGCTTCATTAAACACGCCGCGACTCTTTGCAAACAAACCTTCTATGGCGTGTGGGTTGTTCAATGTCATGTTCATCCATACAGTGTCACCGTTGCGTAACCCACCTTGAGCGTAAGGGTACAACCAACTACGGTTGAGAATTGCATCATAGTCTTCTTCTATGACCGTACCAACCCCGATACGAACCTTGTCGTTATTGCTAATTGCTACAATGTTGTTCGCTGTGAGAGTAATTTTTGTATTTGTTCCTGTTATGAGGTCCGATTGTACAGCACTCACGGTACCCACATAAAGTGTATTAAGAGGACTTGAGCCTGTTTGCTTGAACAACTTATCACCCTTGCGTATATTCACACCAATAGTATTAGCGTGAGCAAAACGATTGCTTGAACTTGTCAAGGTAATATCAAGAACTGTAGTAGAATCAGCGGCAACCGTACCACCATTTGTGAATTTCCATTGTTCGGCTGATGTAACTGGATAGAAGGTATTGAGTTCTTTTTCCACAAAAGTCATATCAGTTGGATTATCTACAGCGTCCAGCATTCGTCCTGCTCTTTTTAATCTAAAATCTACATCAACTAAATCGCTAAGTGTGAAAGATAAATTAGGTCGAGTAATCACTTGAATGGAATTAGAACCACTGTTAGCATCAAATTTACCATAATACAACACTTCGATAGGTGTTGTTAGCATGATTTCTCCTACAAACATCAAGTCACCAAGTATAGGGTCAAGAAGTCCCGTTGAACTACGAGTCCAAGGTACATCGGGGAATAGACTTGTATCTTCTAACACAATATTCAATAAATATCCCGTTGATGCACTACCGCTAAATTCCTGTACTTGTAGAATTTTTGAGATAGGACGCTTTGTTACAGTGCGTGGTGCGTGAGGATTAGCGAGTGGTCCTGCCTTGAACTCCACCGCACTTACATATTGACGCAAACCGTAGTCAAGGTTACCACCTTGTGTTTTTACATTCGCCATATCATAATAATAAGGTGAGCGACCTTCAATATCCGAAGAAGGTAATTCTACATCGGATGCCACAGGAACAAGTGTTTCGTTACGGAATCCTGCCGCTGTGTAAATTTTAGTACCCACTATTGCGTTTTGGAAGAAAGTTTCGGAATGACCATCGTGATAACCGCCTGTAGCGTTTTTGGGGATTCGCAGGTATCCATTTGTAGGTGCATCATTGTTGTAAACACCCCATTCACCATTAGATAAAAACACCCTGCGTAATCGTTGGATGCCTTGTAAATTACCTATCTCATCAACTGATGTGGATGCGGGGAACATCTTAGGATGTGAAACATATACATCAGCATAGTTTGTGCTTTGAATTATCTGTAAAATAGTAGCCGACTCAACATGCTTTTTGTTGTTAATACTGTACGAATATGCCGAATTAGCACTTTTATCGGATACTCCAATGTCATCAGCACGACGACCAACGGGTGATGCATTCCATGTGTGAGCCGTATATGTAGCATCAATATGCAATTTCATACTGTTATCGGGACCGGGGAAGACCCCTGCTTCGGTATGGTCAAAAAATTGCTGTGGGAATACAGGAATTTCAACCATAGAACGGGTGCTTGCGAACTGCGAGCCGAGTTGGTAATCATGAGTAACCGTATCCAGCGATTGGAACAAACGGTCATTGACAGTGCTACCGTCTTGTGCTAAGGAATCATTATCAAAATCACCATCATTGTACACATACACCGATGTGGTGTATGTCCCAAGAATACCTTGAGTGTACAAACCAGTAGCGTTTGCCCATTCGTGGAATGAAGAATATGCGGTACCCGCCGCATCCAAATATGTTCGATTAGCGACGGCATCAGTACCAACGAAAAGGAAACCCGTACCAGTTTTTGATGTATAAGCGGCACTCGCTCCATCATCAAGGTAAATTCGCCCTACCTTTGGGAAACAAATAGTACCCCATGATTTTGTGTCGGGAGAATCGTTGTTAAGTGGTCGAACACTGAGCGTTCCATTATTACCTGCTGATTGTGCTACTGTTGCTTGTACTGCACAATTACGGCGTGTAGAACCCGGCAAACGCATCAATGGGCTTGGGTCAAAGGTAGGCTTTGTGTTGATGCCACCTTGTCCGGGGCCACCAAGCGTCACTGTGACAACAGGAGCGTTAGGCTCAATCTCTTTCACCACATGAGAATCGGGTGAGCCGCTACCTACTACCGACACATTTTCGTTGACGAAACTCTCGGCTATACCTGTAGCAGTGACGACCACTGTTGACATGTTGCTTTCGGGGCTTTCTTGCTTTGATACTCCACGAATACGACACCTGCTCATAAGGAACATGATGCTTGCGATATTAGGGTTCCCACCACCAAATGTGGTACGAACTAAGGATAATTGGTTTACTCGTGATTTAACGGATGGTTGAACAAATATTCTTGCCATTACACCTGCTTGGTTAGTAACCATCACATTGTCAATTATATTGAACATTTCAAAGACACGAGATGATTGAGTAGTAGTACCGAGGTCAAACACACCCGTACCTGTATTTGTTGTAGAAGGTTGAAGTCTTTTTGTCCTTGCTCCAATGTCTTGCATTGAATCCTTTGATGATATACTCATGGCTTCAATAGCGAGTCTGTGGTACACTGATTCGTGAGTGCCCGTGTTATGTGAACGCTTAACCGCTGTAGGAGGCGATGCTGGTTCTGCATTTACATCGTTCACAGGAGTGTACAAAGCAGGTGTACGACTGTAATCCAATTCCGTTTCACTGTCTTGCCCACCAGCGTTATCACCAATCAGTGTGTGTGACTCTTGCATAAGGCTTCCATAACCACTAACAGCATTGGAGATTGAAATAATCCCGCCGGGTGAGTATAGTGTGGTATTAGCAAGGTCGGAGTTTATCACATCCAATACTCTTGTACCACTACCCAAATCAAACGACCCTGCTGGCACAGTCTTAGTAACCATGAGCATAGGTTTGGTCTGCCCCATGCTCGCCCCTGTAAGGTCTATGGCGTTATAATGCACTTCGACATACGGAGCAAGGTTATGTGATGTACGCAGTGCAGGTACATGAAGAAGGGCAACTCGACTTTCTGTTTCGGGTGTGAGATGAAACAAGCGATTGTTTTCATTAATATTGTCTACATCGACCACTGGACCCTTAAGGAAGAATGGTAAATAATCGAATCCAGCACCACCAATTGCGATGAGTTCTTTTTTACTCACTGGCATACCATTATCTACAACAGTAGCAACAGGAGATGAATTATTTATACGAACTATGGGTGCTTCAAGCGTTTCACTGTAAAAATCCACCAGTGAGTTCATTGTAAACATCTCATCTAAATTACGAGTGTTTGAATCATAGGCCATTTGCACTACATCGGCGGAACCGTCTGCTTGCTGGTCAAGCGTGAGTTCAGTAGGTTTGGGGTATCGACGCATGTATTCATGTCCCACAATGTGAGAGAATGTGTGTCTACCACTGTGACCGACTTGGAAGAGAGTGTCAAGTGTGGTTGGCCATGTAACAGCAAATGGGTTGGTTGTTGTATCTGTAGCCATTTGTGAGGAATAAACTAAACCGTGGTTTTGGTATGCGCTTTCATCAAGCACCATTTGGCCTGTCTTATCAAAAATTTGTGTGCCGTAATGTGGCGGTTGGTATGGTTTACCAGTCCCGTTGTCAATCAATGAATCAGCCCCAATAACAACGAAGTAGTTGTCAATGTTGGCTGTACGAGAGTGAAGAGCACCACGGAGGCCATTCGTTCCGTTAATGAAGTCAATGTGTATGCTGTTGAAAGTGACAACACCAGTGCTCCCATTGATGCTTTCAAGTCGCACCCGTTCGGGTGGGGATTGGTTGGGCTTCTGTGTATTACGATTAATTGCACCGGGGTTAATGAGAAGGTTGTATGGGGTGTGTGGAACAGCAATCGTCGCCGCAGTACCACTGTTTGTATAGTAATCCACCACCTTGTAATTACCCATACTATACGGTGTGGTTGTGAAATCGACAGTTGGAGAAGAAGCATCGTAGGCTTTACCTGTTAATCGTGCGATGAGTGCTTGAGCATCAGTCGCCGTCATTGTAAGCGTTGTAGTATTCGCAGTAAACGCTGAAAACTCATATGTACCATCAATCACATCTATTGGTTCTTCAAATCGGAAAAGCGCAGAAGTAGTGTTTCCTTTCACAGCCATCGACGGTTGAATCATATTTTCATCAAATTCATTTGAGAAATGTATGGCTTCTATAGCACCACGAAACTCACCACCCTTACCGCCAAGATACACATGTTCTGTAGAGCGTGCAAGTCGAGTTTCTTTTGGTGTTTCCTGCTGTGAAACGATTTGTCCGTTGACGGCAAGGAACACCTTATTTTTGGTGATACCTGCGACAATATGATACAGCGGTCGGTTGTTGAAATTCAAATTTGTAGCATCGTTGTAGTTCGATGTATCATACCTGTTGTATGAGTCATGCATACCACCGTGAGTTTGTTGTGGATAAACAGTCCCATCCCATCTCGTAGTGGCATCAGTAGCAGTGGTTAATTCAAAGTATGATGAGCCGTGTATTGATTCAACTTGTACAGTAAATTTTGCTGGACCGGGGGTGTCAATTGTACCCATTTCCAAAGTGAATTGCCCTTCACGATGTGCTACTACGCCACCACAATCGGGAACAACCCACGCTTCGATTACAAAGTCAGTAATCGTTTTACCATTAATTGAAACAATTTCACCACTACCCTGTAGTGTCTTTGTCATAACTTTGTTTCCACTACCGTCTTCAACACCAGTACCAGTGAATTGCCCTTGCGGGATAATTACAGAATCGCTCACGCCATCGAAGAAGAAAGCGTGACTACTACGACCAATTGCAACCATATATTCACCTCAAAATATCCAGTCAATCGGTGCAAAGTTAATGGTGAAAGAGTATATCGGTTCACCGCCAAGTTGCACAAATGTGGCGTTGGCCACAGTGCCTTTAATTCCTGTGTAGTGTCTTTCACTTGAATCAAATTCTGTACCTGTTGCTAAAGCATTATCAACGGTTTTATCAGTTGTTTGTTTAAAACTACCAGTAGGCATGTAAAAAATAGATTCACGGTTATTTACATTTGAAGAAAAAGGAATTTGAATTGCAGTGATATAATCACCATATTTGGTATCGTAATTCGCTTGATTGATGCCACCAGCGACACCAACTCCTGCACCTGCGAGCAACAAACCTATTCCACCAGTTGCTATACCCGCACCAATCGCACCACCAGCAACAGCCGCCGTCGCAACCATCGCTCCCATTCCGCCGTTGTTGCTGTTGTTAAGCACTGCGAAAAGTTCAGCAACTTTGTCACCTGCGCTTTTGTTAGTGACTTGAGAACTATTTCTTCCACCAGCAAACTGCACATGTTTTGGTTGGTATGGGAAAATTGTTAAATCAACAAAACCATCGTTCAAATTCATAATGTCGTTTCCATTTAAATTTAGGTCAATTGTCGTCATTGTGACAACGCTACCATTTCTTATGCTTTGAAATTTCCAAGTGTTTTTGTTTGTAGCAATCAATTGATGTAGACTTTCTGCAATTTCATCAGCGGTACGGTACGCACTACCCGTAAAGACCGAAATGTAATGTCTACCACCTACAAAACCTCGGTCACTACTATGTTGTGTAAGGTAAATCTTAACGGTGTTTATTTCAATAAATGTTTTAGCGTGTGCAACTCCCGCATCATCAGCCGATGGAACTGGTGCTATAATTGCATCAATGTTGGCACTGCTTACCCATGTTTGAACATGAAAACCGGGGTCTTGCACCTTTGCAAAATCAATCGAACCTACAGCGTCTTGTGCAATACTATTCATATTTAGAATGTCATCATCAGTCATAACCCCCTCAATAGTGATGAGCGACTTGGGTAGGTTGAGGTCAAAGGCAAAGCGATTGCCACCTGCAAACGGCATAGCGAGGGGTGACACACCCCTATCAACATTCATGGTGAGGGTGGTAGCCATGAGTTCGATGATACCACCATCATTGCGTACAAGGCGTATTGGCGTACCCATCAGTACCGCCCCCTCATGGTTGAGCCGCCAATGTTACGGGCCATTTCTTGTTGAATCATATTACCAATCTCACGGGCCAGCGCACGCTTGTCAGTGCGGTCTGTGATGCCCGATGCGTTCACGGTGACATTGACTGTACCGCCGCCCATACCAGCACCGCTTGGGTTATTACGCTGGCTTAGAGGTACAACGGCTTCGGGGCCGTCCTCACCAATCATGGCAAGTGTAGGTTTATTCACGATACCACCCTTAGCCAATTGAGGTATTTTCCAATCCGAAAGGTTGACATTATAACTTTCCCCACCAACCACAGGTACCCAATCGGGTATTGAAATGCTGAAATCCACAGCACTGAACGCCGCATTGATACCGGAAATCAACAAGTTGAAGGGTGCCTTAACAATATCTCCAAGAGTCAAACCTTCAAACAATTCAGTAATTCCTGTTCCTACATCTGTAAATGTACCAATTGGGTCGTCAATCAATTTCTTAATGAAATCCCAAGCATCGCCCGCAAGTTCAATACCAAAATCAATGTAATCTCCAATGGAAATGCCGAATACACCTTGGAATAAATCAGCGATGAATTTGAATGGTTGAGGCAACGCCCCAATAGCCAAATCCAATCGGTCACCGATACTGAATCCAGCAAACGCTCCGTCACCAGTCATAAAGTCGATAGTTGTGGTAAGCCAATCGGGAAGGTCGAAGGCGAAATCAAGCCGCTCGGAGAGGGAGAAGCCCGCAAACGCACCGTTGCCAAGAATGAAATCAACTGTAGTCAACAACCAATCGGGTAAAGCGAACTCAAAAATTTCACCCCAACTCGGCATTTCAAAGTCAAACAAATCAACCCAGTATTGCTTGGTAAACACATCGGGTGCATCGGGTACTAAGTCCCATACAGCCACAAGCCACCCAACAACAGTTTCACCTATACTCGTGAACAATCCTGTCCAAAAGTCAATTGTAAAAATTGGTGGAGGGTTTGGTAGTAAATCGAAGAAGGTGCTAAAAATACCACCAACAAACTCCATAAGGGCAGTGAAAGCATTTGTGGCTGATGTTGTCACGCTATCCCAAGAAAGGTTGTCAATAAAATCTCTCATCGGTTGAATTAAGTTAGAGTTAAACCATTTCATTAAATCTGTAAATGCGTTGATTGCCATTGTGCCAGCGGCTTTGAAGCCCGGACCAATCTGTGACACCATGCTGGACATGGAAGAAATCATTGAAATTAACGACATTTTTTCACTCCCAATCTAAAAACGAATAATCCAGTCCGACTACTTCTCTATCTCCACTCTTCGCCTGTTGTTTCTTACGCTCAATTTCCTTATTATTCTCTTCGGTTGATGCCATCGCCCATACGAGGGATTGTTTGAACAATTGAGGGGGCATAGAATACACTTCCAAGAGGGATATACTGAAATGTTTTGCGATGATATAAGCCCAAAGTTCTATTTGAGTTGCTATGTCTTCAACACTATCGTACTTGTCCTTCTTGAGAAATTTATCGACCCTCATTCGGTCGGCTTCATAAACCCCCCTTGCAAAGCCTCCGCCAACTCTTGTGGTTGTGGTAGCACTTTACAGACCTGTTCTCCAACATGGCCTTTAAGGGAAAGTAATTCATCGGTGTTTAATTGTGGATTTGTTTTGGTAATCCAATTGGAGAAGGCAAACTTCCAATATCCTGCTAAGTCGAGTGTCACATCACCCTTTTCAACACGGAGCATGTGTTGTGCCGCCGCTTGAATGTCAAGGAAAGATATGTCACGAACCCATACTTCAATCGCCTGTGATTCATCAATCGGAATCACATGCTTTGTAGTATCATCATTCTTCAATAACAGGCTCTTGTTCGTCACTATCGTTTGTTTCTTCATTTAGTTCCTCTCCAATGGATGCGGCTACCTCTTCGGTAGGGGCTTCCGAGTCACCTTCAAGGGCCGTTTCTACAACGGGGCTTTCGGGTTCCTCTTCGGGAATGATACCCTCATCGTCTTGCTTCAATCGCAAAACAATTTGGGCTTTTGTGCCGTACACTGGTAGTCCACGCTCTTTGCAAAGCGCACGCAGTTCAGCGACGGTTAGTGAATCGTATTGTTGTAGGTCTTCGGGGAAGGGGTTAATTGGCTCTTCGTTCAACAGTGGTGCAGGGGCGTCTTCAACAGGCGTGAGAAGACTCTCAACATGTGCATGAATAGCATGGTTATCCATGAGGGTAATCATATCTTCTGTAAACTCAACACCATTTGCTTGACAAACCCATCGAGCATATCCAAGTGCTCCAAGACGACCATACTTTTGCAATGATTTTTTCATGCGTTTCACCTCAGTATTTGACAATGGTATCTCGTGCTATGACCTTAATGGTTTTAGGCATAATTTTGAGTGTTGACTTAACCATTCCCTTATCTTCGGGAATTTGTAGTGGTGCTTCGATGATGTAATAATCATCAATAATAATCATCATACGCTCAGTGGTACCAGTTGTGGTATTTTTCTCAAAGTTGATACGGATTTGATTTCCAACAGTTCCATCAGTAGTTCCAACAAATTCAGTAGCCGAGCGCATTTTGTGATAAAAGAGTGGGTCGTCAACACCAATTTCCATAGTCATCTCGTAGGATGTTTGCCCTTCGACCATAAGAGTAGTGTTCCGTGAACCACCGAAAGGCACCTGTTCAGTAGCAGTGTTAATGCTACTTTGTCCACCGATAGTGTGGAAGGCTTGCATTCCTGTTTGTCCTGTGAGTGAGAAGTTCAAAACTTGTGCCGCTTGTACACCAGCAATGTTGATTGTACCGTTGTAAAACATGAAAGGCTTCTGTGTCTTAGGCCCAATACCACTTTGGAATCTTTTTTCATCGGTATTTGCTGTATCATTAAACATACGATGTGAGGAATACTTTGAGGCCGCACCACTCAAACGAGCAGTGTCAGTGTAACACAAAGCCGAATTGAAATTTACAGCCAAACGAAGAGCGGCATCGTTATCGGTTGTGAGAGTGAAATCAGTTACCTTACATCCACGGAACACACGAGTCAATTCCTTAGAATCTGTTTGGCTACCATCCACAGTTCCCTCGTCGGAATCCATATCTCGTCGGCGTTGTGAAACTTCAAGGCTGAAAGATGGTTGATGAGTGTGGTTGAAGAGCAAGTGAGTTTGTGCATCTGCCACAACACCAGTTGTTGATACTGTAGGTGGATTTGTATTTGTGGGGTCATTAAAGTCGATGAACTGTACTGCCTTATTATCTGCATGAGGGAAGAGAAGTGGCTCGTCTAAATACACTTTTTTTCCATCAATACCAATTACACGGCGAACTTCACTACGCAACGCACTATCAAAACGACTGTCACTGAATGTACCCGCCCATCTTAGGTCTGTATCGGACACATCCACATCATGAGTTGTAGTCACAGGGATATATTCTGTATCCACAATAAGTACATAATGCTTAACAGCCAAATTAGTTTCATCGTCAGTAATAGTGATAAACGACTGTCCTGCGTTTGTCGCACCATCAAGTGTCGTAAGGTGGCTTGTTTCGGGGTCCGACACAGGGTGAACCACTTCGCCACCAAGACAGTATTTGAGCCAGCGGGCACTATGCATAGCAACCTCAAAGGAACCACCTTCGGTAGTCATCTTACCGGGTACCTGCACACTTGTATCTCGACCAAGACCGACAACATGGAATCGCTTCAAGTCAACCTTGGTTTCGGGAACAGTAAGAGCATTAGTGATACCGAGGAATTGGTCAGTAAGAACTCTTTCGCTACCTGCTCCTTGACTCATAGTGGAGTCAAAAGGTGGGGTTTTGTACGGAAGAATATGAAGAGTCACATTCGCATCGTTAATCGTGCCCGCTCCTGTAAGCATCTTGGGAGAAAGAAACAAATTTGGGCCGTCGTTGCCAACAATAGTAAACAATACATTCAAATCTGCGTCAACGATTGTCGTGCCACTACTTCGTGTAAATTTCAATTGAGAACCAACTAACATTCCATCGGGGTATTTTAAATTATTAGTGTCAAAAATTTGTGTGTTAGCACCAGTAAGAACTAATTTTGAATGGTCATCGGAAGGGTGTGAAAGGACAAATGTGCAATCATTACCCGCCGCACAAATTAACGATACACCCACTTCGGGTGCGAATGAAACTTCTGCTAAGTCGCCCTTGTACACTGTTGATGGCATGTTTTTTCACCTATGGTATTAGTTCTGCAAGTATTACGACTTCGATTTGAAAAGTCATACGGAAAAGAAATTTGCTTCGGTCACTCAAATCAGTGCGGGTTTTGAACACCAGCCTGTCAAAGTTTGTACCGTCACCTTTTCTTTTTGAATGCACCACTCTCCGAACTTCATTCTCAAGGGCTTGTAAATGCTTGCGCCCCTTAATTGTTCTCACATCGACTGTGATATTTATGCGTGTCGTTACAAAGTCGTAAAAAAGTTCGGGTGCTTCTTCGTTGTGAGCGGTTTCGTACACCAACACATAATCGTGCTTGTCTAAGTCAAGACGCTTACCATGTTCAGCCGTAGTGTCTGCAATATCGACTACCACAGGACGATAATTACTGGTGTTACCACGGTTCCATTCCGTCTTGAATAGTCCAATGATAACATCTAAACCCTCAATCCATGTGGCTACCATCACATTCCCTCCTTTTCGATGATTTTCTTAAAGTCAATAGGAATAATGAAACCGTTATCATAGCGCATGTTACTGCGCTCAAGGTCGGGATTTTGGCGTAGCATAGCATCATCCGTTTTATCTTGAATTGATTTGTATTCAATCTCGCTGGCTGGCTGTCCACTCTTGTTGTTGATGGCTACACCGTCTTGCATAGTAAAACCCTTAGCACCCGCTTCAATACGCTCCATTTGCTCACGAAAAGCGGCAGGTAATGTCGTGAATTGCTCACGAAATTGCTGTTGCATTTGTTTATCTTTCTTGAAAATTTCTTCAATCATACGCTGATGAATTGTTTCACCTTGCTTGAGAAAATCACGCTGATTCATTCAAACACCACTAATTCAATATACTTTGGTAGAGTTCTTTCAATTTCTGCTTGATACAACTGTACCTTGCTTGCGAGGTCAATGTTCTGTGTGCCTTCGGGGATAAGCACGCTACGGTCGTCAGCCATCAGTAATTCAATAGCCACCATCTTCGTGCATATGTCTTCGATGGCTTTCTCAACATATCGCTCACCGTAGATGTAAGCCACCTTGATAGCGTTCCATTCAAAGAACGGATAAGAGTTGTTGAAGTAAATGATACCCATTTCGTAATCAATCCACCAGTCACGAAGACGACCCACATCGCCACTACCACTACCACCCTGTAGGTCAACGAGGAAAGACTTCTGTGTAATAGCACCAGCAATGTCGCTCAATGCTTTACCTACTGAAACTATCACACACCCTGTGAAGGATGTAGCGGTCTTTCCTGTGTAGCGGAACACATCACCGCTTGCATCAATAGCAACACCAGCGTTTACGAATCCTTCTGTGGATGCTACATTGATAGTTGTGCTGTCAAGGCTTGTGAATGTAGTGCTGTTATTCTGTACTTGGTCAAGTTCAATGTCACTTGAAGTGGTGACGATACTACACACCTCACCAGCCTTAACAGGGCGCATGGAAGTAACCTTCACTACACCAGTACCAAGGTCACTGTTGGCTGATGCCAAAAACTCATTGTGAACTGCCACATTAGAAGATGAACCCTCCAAAATAAATGCTGGTGAAAATTCCACAGCGACTTTATTCACCCTGTCCTCTTTGTTGATGAGGTCTGCGAGATTTTGTGCTACGGTTGTTGCTTCAAAGTCATCACGCCACTGGCCTGTACCAGTACCCTGTGCAAGTGTGGCTACTGTTCCATTACCCGGAGAGAGAAAAATACTTGCTGATGAAAGGTTTGACACATCATTCAATTTGATGCGACATTCAGCGGCACCAATTTCACGATAATCATCACCTTGCCACAATTCGAGGCGAAGGATTTGTTGAATGTTACGGAATAGAAGGGGGCTGGTACCGACATAATCAGTATAGTATCGTCGTCGGTATGGTTTGTATGTATCGAAATTGATGTATTCAGCGGCCACTAAGTACGGTCGCCATGCGTTGCGTGTCATGTTGTCAATACGGTCTTGCATCTTGAGAATAACATGCTCAACCTTTGCTTTGGTCATACCACGAGTACGACCATTAGTGAATGATGCTTGGTTCTGTACATAGCCGTTATCAGCCACTTGGTAATCTGTGGCTGTCAGTGTCGCACCAGTGAATGTAACCTTAACATGTCCAGCCTTTCCTCCCGTACCCTTGGTTATCGAGGCTATTGTCAAATCTTCTTCGCCCAATGGGTCAGCATCGCTGTACACACGAATTTTGTCACCTTCACTAAAGCCGACTTGTCGTAGTTCGTTTCCTGTGATATATACAGCGTCAGCGTCAGCGTCAGCACTCATCAAGATAGCATCTTGCGGCCCAATATCCAGTAGGTCAGCGACTTGTTGAGCGGTACAATATACAACAGCAGACGGGTCAAGTGGTCGGGTTTCCGGCTCGCCGGGACTGAACACTACTGGCATACATTACCCTCCCTCACGCCATCATACAATCAGTACACATACCAGCATTTTGTATCATAAACAAATCATCTTCGTCTTGACGGTATATTCCTTTTCGACATTTTGGACAATGTGTATCGTATTCTTGCCCCTGCCAATCATACGGGTCATTTTTCAAGATACTCCAAGCATCACGCATAGGAACTTGGCGAGAGGTCATGATACGGCGCATGTGTTCAGCCTCGGCATCGGGGTTGAACTCTTCTTCTTCGGGCGGCATACCATCACGGAGTTTACCTTCACTGTCAAACAAATTAGGCATTCGTTTTTTATCAGCATCTATGTCTTCTTGACTTTCATTAGGCGTTGTACCTTCTTTCATAGCCTGTTCTAATTCTTCTTGTCTTAGTGCGAAGTCTGCCTCCGCTTCACCGCTGTAATCGGGTTCACTCAACGAACTTTCCAAGTTTTGCCCCTCAAAGGGTAGTCTTTCGTTCATGAATTTGAGTCCGTGTTCCTCCGGGTTCTCTACAGCGTCCCTCATGAGCATATCACGGGCTTGAGTAAATTGTTCTCCGCTCGCATCCCCACCAGCAGTTCGCAAACTTTCAGCGGCTTTTTTGTTCGCCCACTTTTGAAGGCGAACTTCTTCACCATCTGCGGTAAGCACTCTTTGACGGTGCGGCTTCATTGATTTAATTAATACCTTCATATCTACAACCTCTTTGTTTCGTCACGATGACCCATATTGTATTCCATTGGTTTGTCACAAGCACCACATGTGGCTCTCCACATAAAGTGAAGGAAACCGCAATGGGTACAGCGTGTACCTGCTCCAATGTTAAGCACATCACCTATTTCTTGATTACGCTTGCGCTGTTGCGCTGTAATACCCTCAAGTGGTTTTTGAGGCTTGGAAACCACATCACTTCCGTACTGGAAATCAGCCTTGCGGTCTTGCTTTCCAGCACGAACAATGTCGCTTAAGTCAATGTTTCGTACATCGAATCCCATACCTACTCACCTCAAGCGAGTTGGTATGTCACCATGACAAAGATGTTACCCAAAACAGGGAACACTTCGGTGTCAATCACAGAACTCGTACTGCTTGAATCAGCAACCGCTTGGATGAGGTCTTCAACTGCCGCCGCCC
>Ga0181390_1000024_pt1 | contig 46664 bp, 39 predicted proteins | sample 13SPOviralmetaG_FD_130085 | JGI IMG/M metagenome (GOLD analysis project Ga0181390, IMG submission 130085) | Marine viral communities from the oligotrophic San Pedro Time Series (SPOT) site, San Pedro Channel, CA, USA - 13 SPOT_SRF_2010-07-21 | ecosystem: Environmental > Aquatic > Marine > Strait...
AAACTTTCTCCGTCGTTTAAACTTTTGATTTTTTTACTTAAAATAGACATAACCTTTATTTTTAACCATTAATACGTGGTGAATATACGAACCCTATCCCGGGTAGCCAAATTTTTACGTGGGAATTTATAGACCGAATCTATTTTTTAATGCGTTGTAGTTTTGTGCAATTTCAGTTGCAGATAATACTCTATTATAGTGTTGTACTACACTAATTAACCCATCAAAAGTTCTTGATTGTATATAGTTTTCTGCCCCACCAACAAATAAATTATCAGAACCAGCGTTTCCTACTGGTCTTATACTTGTATGTTGTTTATCTAATACACCATTGAGATATAAGTTTACTATTAAATTACTTCTACTAAAAGTAACTGCACCCATATACCAATTACCTATTTGTAATGTAGTTTGACCTGATAAAGTATAATCTTGGTTACCTGTTCCTGCAGAATCTGCATTAACATATGAATGGTAGCATATTTTTGAATTAGATATACCTAACATCATATCTCCATTATTACCTACTTCATTTAAAAATATATAATAAGGATTTCCTCCAGCTACTGTTTCTGGATTAAACCATGCTATTCTAGTGTATTCTTGTTGTGTATTTGTATCTGGTAGATTGCTTTCACATTTAAAATTGTTCTGACTACCATTTTCAAAATCCCATACTAATCCTTCACTATCAAAAGTTGGAGTACCATTATCTGGGTTAAATACAGTATTAGATACTAAATCAGTCCATGTAGTACCAGTTCTAGGGTATGATCTAAAACTTGCAGCATCTAAATGTATTTGTAATCCATCTGTTATTATGTGTGGTCCTGTATACATATTTTATTTAAGGTTCTGGTTCGTATCGGTATCTACTTTTTAATGCATTATAATTTTGAGCAGATTCTTCACTTGTTAAATTTCTATCATATATATAAATTGCTCCTATATAACCTGTTCCAAACGTATAACCACTATATTGATTAAAATGATTAGCAGTAACAGTAGACATATTTACATTTTTAAATTCTACCATATTCCATTCATTATTTCTTAAATTATCGTAGATATTTGATTTTTCTACAGTATTCTGGTAATAATCTGGAGTTCCAAAGTTTCCATAGTATTCCTTATTACCAGATCTATATGCACCCAAATAATAACTAGTAGTTGGACCTTGCCAAAATAATGCTTGGGTATCTTGTGTTCTTATCCAAAATACAAAAGTACAAGTAGTATTATTAGTAATAGTACCTGAGTAACTAGCTCCTCCATTATCTAAATCAAAAGCAGGGACTTTTTGTACATTAGGGGAGGGGTCATAAGTTAGTCCACTTCCATCTATGGTAAAATCAAAATTATTCCCACTTAAATCATACCAAGTTGTTCCTGTACCTGGGTATGATAATTTAGATGCTACATCTAGTAATAATACTAATCCATCTCTTACTATATGTGCTCCTCCATATGTTCCCATTATAATCCAAATCTTGATTTTTGTGAATTGTAATTTTGCTCTATTTCAATTACATCTAAAACATGATCATAAATTCTAATAATAGAATAATCTCCAATCCAACATTGAGAAGGATCAAATCCACCACCTTCATTATCTTGTTCTTGACCAAAATTTAATGTTCCCTTAGTTGTAAAATTTGTTCCCGCTGCTAAAGTTGTTGAAAATTCTTCAACACCATTATAAAATAATTTTGTAGTTCCTGATGAGCTTTTTCTAGTATAAACAACTTGGGTCCAAGCATTTTCTGTAAGAGCTTTAAAAGAAGATATAGAACCAACGGGTCCAAAAAGATTCATTTTTTGGCTACTTGTACCTGCATAGAATAATAAGTTTTCATTACTATCTCCAGATACAGCATAGCTTATTAAAGCCTGATTTTTAGTTGCATCTGTGGTTCTACACCATATTTCTATTGTAATATCAGTAGTAGGAAAAGGAAAGGCAGAAGCTTGAAAATACTTTGTTGTTTGATTAGATGTCATAGTAAAATAACCATATCCATCTCCATTTTGACCATCACTAAATGTAGGTGAACCGTTTACTGTTAAATTATTATTATCATCTATCAAATTCTTAAACTGGGTTCCAGTAGTATAGCTTTTGTTAGAAGCTGCATCATAAGATGCAATAATTTTATCTGTACGTGCAATATTTGGTCCTCTAAAAAATGCCATCTAATATTTTATTATAAATATTAAATTTTTCTTTTTGATATAGTTTTAAAGGTATTAGTATAAGGTTTAGGTTTTGGGTTTTCAATATCAAATAAGGCTTTAACATGAGTAAATATTTCTATATTTTGTTTTTGTGTACGAGGTGACTCATATACTTCCCAATTTTTACCTTTTAAACGTTTACCTGATTTATCTTCGCCCCTTGATTTTGATTTTAACCATAAAACCCCAATACGATCTATTTTTTTACCAAAACATTCCTCATAACATTGAGCATATACTGCACTTTGTAAATCGTAAGTAGTTTGTAAATGATTAGAGGTTTTAAAATCTATAATCCAACGTTCCATTTTACCATCTATTTCAATTTCACATACTAAATCACAAGTACCTGCTACTTGAATCTTATCTGAAAATAAATGTACTTCAGCTTCAATTAGAGTTGGATTATAAGTCTCCCAAAAATCTACAAAGCGTAAAAACATTTGCCATACATGAATAGGCATTTTAGGGTTACCATCTTTATATAAAAATGTAACTTCTTGACCATTTAACCAATCTTCAATCATTTCATGAACTAATGTTCCTTCTTCTGCTGCTTTTTTAACAATCCATTCAGCACTATAACCTACTTTTTTAAGCCAGTCTTCAAAATATTTACCTTTTGGGTAAGAACCTAAAACATGAGTTACTGATGGGTAATATTTACCATTACGTCTATAATACCTTGAATCAGGCATTGTAACTTGTTGATAATCATCTGAAATTTCTAATAATCTTTTATATGATTTTTTGATCATAAAGCTAGTTTTTGCTCCATTAAATCATAATAGGTTAATGGAACTGTTTTTTGTATTAATTTAGTGAAATTTTCGAAACCCATTTCACTCGGATCCTTATCTTGTAAATCTACAAGATAGACTTCTTTACCTTCTGCCATTAATCGTTCACAGAATTTTAAAGCTTGTTTAATTGCATCCCTATCTAATGCAATATAAATTTTATCTACTACAGAAGTAACTATCTTTTTCATTAAGCTACTTTGTATATTTTTACCTAACAAAGGTACTGCGTTTCTTTTTATAGCCATAGCATCAAATAATCCTTCACATATAATAACTGGTACATTCCAGTTTATTAAATGCTCATTTGGAATTATATCTCTAGATGCTGATGGGTTTCTATATTTAACATATGGTTCTTTTTCAAATGAACGAGCTGTAAAGTAGTTTAATCTACCATCTATATCATATGTTGGTATAATAATCATATTTTTATATAAACCTTCTTTACAATAACCTATATTATATTTGAGTATATCGTATTTACTCACATGCCTATTTTTTAGGTATGCGAGCGCGTGTCTAGCCATAATCCCGCTATTATCCACGTTATTTAGGCTAATATATTCATTAGGTAATGATACACTAGATACAACTTGTGTTTCTTTTATTGATTTAGATGTTTTAACAAGTGATTTAAGTTCAGTAAATTTACTTACATCTACTTTTAATTGTTTAAATAAAGAATATATAGTAGTACCTCTTACATCACAAGCCCAACAATGCCAAGGGTTTTTACCTTCACGATTTTCTGTTAAATTAACCTCCATTTTTGGTTTGTGGTGATGACAAAAAGGACAATGGTAAGCATAGTTATTTCGAGCAGTAGCTTTACCCGAACCCAATACTGAATTTACTAATGTAACTAATAATTGGTTTACCATTTATATTTCTTCACAAAATTTATTAAAACATTCAATTAAAGGACTATCAAATCCTAATCCTATACTAGATACAAGGACATCATCATTTTCTGTATCATTAATTATTCTGGGGTTAGAAATTGTAATTTCTTTTTCATATATGTCCTTGTTAAAGTTTAATATATGAACTGAAGTTGGTTGTGGATTTTTTATAGAAGGGGGGAAATGGATTAAAAGGGCTTTACCAAAATTAGTATCTACTATATATAACCCACAATTTAAATTAGGTTTTTCTTTAAAATTAGCAGTTGGAAAAGAAGGGGTTTTTTGTCTTCCTTTAATAATAGTAGTTGTAAAACTATAATATAAATTAGATCGTAAAGGTGCTTGTGCATATTTTAAATAACTACCCTCAAATATATAATCCAAATTAAGATCTAAAGATAATACTATTCTAGGTTTTGTTCCTTTATGTTTTACTGAATGTAAATAATTACCTCCATCTTGAAATGCAATCCATTCTCCTTCTTTCCAAGTTCTTGTTTCTTTTATTTTTAAATCAGAATTGGGGAGTTCTTTTGTTATATAACATTCATTATCTACATCTATACCAATATGACATCTTAAAAAATTATTTGACCATCCTTTATGGGGTTCTATAATACTCCCAGGATTTAATTTTGAAAGAAATGAATTTCTAATCCATCCTTCTTTTTCACCCTGTTTAATTATTTTATTATAAGTTGGAATTAAACCTTTTATTTTAGGAAGTTTATTATTTATTTCTGATTTAACCGCATCATCTTCAGTTAATTCAACATGCTCTTCTTCAAATTCACTTAAAGGAATTGCTTTCCAATCATTTTTATATAATTCTCCATCATACAATTCATTTGATACTTCATATTTAGGATAATCATAAAATTCATTTGATTTAATATAATCTAAAATTTCTAGTTGAATTTGAGGGAATTTTGATTTTATTTTTTGCAAAATATCTATTTTATCTGTATCATAAAACAAAGGTTCTGGGAGGTTAAATGGAACTTCTAAAACATCTTCTCCTAAAAATTTACTAGGGGTACAATCTACTCCTAATACTTGTTTCCAATAACGAGCAGCAAGCTTAGCTCTAATAGCTGCTTTCTCTCCATATCCTCTTATACAAATAATATTAATGTGCTGATAAGTATCACATACCCAATAGCCAATTGTAACTTGTGTAGAATAAAGTCGGTATATATTAAAAGAATTAACTACATCTTCATATTGACCTTCAACTAATTTAAAATCAATATCTTGTCTAATTAAACCATCTTCACCTTCAATAATTCTAATATCACCTTCATATTGAAGATCATTATCATCATCGTAAAAAGTATACCTAATATTTCCTTGGGGGATACCATTTTTTAACTTAATATGGTTAGATTGTACTTCCCATTCAAAAGGTGGATAAGCATTTTTAGCAGCATATTTATGTGCCGCTTCTCTTTGCTTAGAAACTAAATCTATTTTACTCATTTAAAACTATTTTGTATAACTTAATATACGAAACTATATTTTATAAGACACGAAATCTTCAAATTCTATATTATTTAAATCTTTCGTAAAAAATTTACCTAAAATATTATCATTAAAAAATTCATCAGGTTTTTCTAATACTTGATATATCATTTGATATTTAACTTCAAAATAGGTCATTGATTTTTTATCAGGGCACATTTTTAAAATAGTACGATCAAATTCATCTTTTTTACCCTCAAGTAATAATTGTTTAATGTCAGATTGGGATCCATAATAGTTTTTCCAATCTGATTCTTTAACTACTAGTTTATATGAAGGTCTTCTACCCACTATACCTTGAAGTTTAGCTAAATCTTTTTTACCTAACTTTTGTTTTCTATTATGAAATAATACTTTTTTCCCAATATATGACTTGCCCGTAGGCTTATGTGTTGTTATATAAACGAAACCGAATGTATTTTCTGGGAATTGAGTAATATCTCCTATTTCATGCTGTTTATAGGTCCAACTCATAATTTTATATTTAAATGTAATATAACTATTTTGTGATTATAAATATTAAGGTATTATTATTAATAACCTACATATATAATTATTTATTGTTCTATAGATTGAAATATTTTATTACTATCAAATACTTCACTTAAATCGTTATAAGGGAAATTATGTATACCTTCAGACAAATTAAAAGGAGCATATGATGCCTCTTCATAATTTAATTCTTTTGTAAATGGGTTTGATTTAATATTATCATGAAGTTTATAACCAAAAATTTCAGGTTTTGTATTTGACCAACATACAGTTGATTTTAAATTTAATGCTGCTGCCATATGTTGAACAAAACTATCTATTAATATTCTTTTATCTGATAATAATAATAGTACTGCTATACTTCTAAATCCATCTAAAGCATGTAAGGTATCAGGATAAACTTTTTGATCTTCTCTTTTTATATGTACAATAGTATGGGATTCTTTATATCTATTAATTATATCTATTACGGTAGGATCAGGTAAATCCCTTGTCCATGCATAGTTATAACCTAAATTTTGTGGACCTCCATTTGGTTGTATTGCTAATATTGGTTTATCTGTTTGGTAAAAGGGTTTAAAATAATCTAACTCAGGTTGTGTTAAATAAATTTCTGGTTGTTCATTATTATAATGTAATCCATATAAATCACACCAGGTTTTAAATAGATGTATTGGTTTTTCTAGAATAAAATTTGAGGTTCTATAAGGTTCATTTACAAAAATTTTACATTTTTTGTCTTTAATATATTTTAAATAAAAACCACTTGTGTTATTAATATTATATATTTCATCAACATTTGGATTATTTAAAAATACATCTTTAAACGCTGTAACTACTACTAGATGAGAATTTTTATAACGTTTTTTAATAACTTTTACCATTGCTGTAGCCATGATAGATTTACCTAGACCACCCTCTATTTGGAATATTATATTCATTTATAACTTTAATTTTAGTAAGAACAATATACAACATTATTCTTAGTTTTCCACATTATTTTATTAATTCCAAGGTTTTCCTGTTGCTTCTGTTACATTTGATATTTCTAATAATGAAGAAGCTAAAGAAGCAGAATTCCATGTTTCATAAGATGTATAATCAATAGAACTAGTTACCCAAGCTAATACATCACCTTCTGTTAAGTTTTCATAAGGAACAAAATTTTCATCAGTTGAACTACCAGATATTTCTATATCTCCTACTTTTCTTCTAGAGTAAGATTTACTTCCACTATTAATGTAAGATATACAAGCAAACTTAACTTTATTAACTACACCGTTAGTTACATTTCTATTTAATTCATAAATTTTCCAAGTATGTTTCATATTTTTTTATCCTTCTAATTCTTGAATACGTTGTTCTAGTTGTTCTACTTTAGTATTTAATTCCTTTATGGCATTAATAGCAGCAAATATAAGTGGATCTTGTTGGAAACCTAATAAATCTGTAGTTTCTTCTTCATCATTTTCATTTAATTTAGCTGTAAAATTATGAATTGTTTCTGGGAAAATACTTTGTATTTCTTGGGCTATGATACCAATTCCACTTCCTGTTGGATGGTTAGCTGCACCAGTATAATCAAATGTTCTTGGTTGGATTTGTATAATATCACTTAAACTCTTAGTATAGTTTTGAATATTGGTTTTTAATCTTTCATCTGAAGAGTTTGACCAACTTCCACCAAATGGTTTAGCTGCGCTACCATTTACAAAGAATGTATAAAAAGAACATCCATTTGTAGAATTAACTGCTACTTGACCATTAGATGTACCACTTCCTATTACAGCAAATTTAGTACTTCTTGAAGTATCTGAAGTACCATTACCAACAGCAAATCTATGTACACAGGTAGAACCAGCATAATCATTAAATTTACCAACAATAACTTGAGAATCTCCTCTAGCTGCAGTTGCACTTGTTGGAGTAGTAATACCACAACCTATAGCAACTTGAACATTACCTTTACTTCCTACTGATCCATTCCCAAGAACTATACTATATGCTCCAAAATTATTATTATAACCCCCAGCCATGAATGAATAACTACCATCCCCATCTGATATATTACAAATTCCATTTACTGCTGTATAACCATTTATGTTAGTATCCATGGTGATACAATTAGATCCTCCACTTCCAATAAAGTTATGGTTTCCTGCTTGGATATAATTTTGAGCTCCTCCTACTATAGCATTTCCTATTCCACTCGTAATTTCATTGCAAAATCCACCTGCTATAATATCACAACCTGAACCAAGAGCTTTATTCAAACATCCTCCTAATACTGCGGAGTTTGTACGACATGCACAGTTACCTTGACCAAATGCAAATGAACCTTCATTAGTTGCTTTAGTACCAGATCCACCTCCTGCAAATGAGGAATTACCAGAAGCAGTAGCACCTGTACCAATTACAAAGGATTGACAACCACTAGCTGTATTACCACATCCTGAAGCAACTGCATCTAATCCTGATGCTAAATTTGTTTGACCTCCAAGTGCAAATGAATTACCTCCTTTTGCATTATTAACAGCACCAAATGCTGCAGAAGCACCTCCTGATGCTGTTACTGCGTAACCATAAGCTATTGATTGATCTCCAGTAGCTTGAGCAAATTCTCCACCTGCTGCTGCATAATTTCCTTGAACTAAATTTTCTTTACCTGAGATTATTGTACTAAATGATATTTGGGAACTACCTGATATTGTATTCATACAACCTCCTACTATGGTAGAAAAAGGAGCAAAACAAAGGCTATTCTTTTCTCCTCCAACTATGGCAGCACAACAAGAAGCATTACATACTTTATTTCTATTACCACCAAGTACACTAGTAGCAACTGAACAATAATCAACATAATTATCAGTACCAGCTCCAATAAAAGATGCTATACCTGCGTTACAATTATCTTGTCCTGCAACAACAGCACCAAGATCTCGACTAGCATAATTTGTACATCCACTTCCTATAAAGTTCATTTGTGCTGAACTTGTATTTGCAAAACCTGCCCCAATAAATGAACATTGACCATTATTCATATTACATGCTCCTCCGGCAATAGTTGCATTTTGGGTACCCATAGTAATAAGATGATCATGACCACCTAATACAGATGTTAAATTACCAAGATTAGATGTACTACCACTAGTAAAGTTTATTCTATCAGAATTACTCATACCTACAGTTAATGATCCAATTGCTACTAATGTACTGCCATTAAAAGTTAAATTAGCTTCAGCATTTAGTTCTCCTTGTACTCCTGTAGATGTTGTAACTCTATTGTTACCTAAATTAGTAATTGTAGCTGCTCCACTTGTACCACTTGAACCACTTGAACCTGAATTACCTGATGTTCCAGATGAACCTGAAGTTCCTGAAGAACCAGATGAACCTGAATTACCTGAAGTTCCAGAAGAACCACTTGAACCTGAATTACCTGATGTTCCAGATGAACCTGAAGTTCCTGAAGAACCAGATGTTCCAGATGAACCTGATGTTCCTGAAGAACCAGATGTTCCTGAAGAACCTGCTTCTACTCTATATCCTAAATCACCATTTGAATCTACTACTACTACACAAGTAGAAGTTTTAGTTAATAATGAAGGCATGTTTACAGTACCACTATTAAGATTTAATGGATTTGAGGTAGTACCAGCTGATGTATTCTTAGTAAGGAATTCTAAACAACCCATAGCAGATGAACCAAGTCCTCCTCCTCCATTATTTCCCGTTGCTGTAATTGTTGATTTATTTATGGTACCATTTTGGTTAATTTGAAGGCTACCTGAGCTCCATCCATTAACATCATTTCTTGATACTGATAAAGTTCCACCAACACCACTTGAATTTGGTCTTACGTTAAAGTTACCCTTAACTTGAGTATAACCAGTGATACACATATCACCATCTTGTTGTGTTAAACCTGAAGCACTAACTTGTAAAATTGGTACTCCTGATATATCTGATGCTGCAAATACTGTTCCTAATAAATCATCAGTTACAGAAAATAATTGGCCTTGAGAACCTTGTACATCTAAAATTGTACTACCTGATCCTGATACCATTAATTGAGTACCATCAAATGTTAAATTAGCTTCAGCTTGTAATTCACCTTGTGTTCCTGTTGCTGTTGTAACTCTATTATTAGCATTATCTAATATATTAGCTACTCCTGATGTTCCACTTGAACCACTTGAACCACTTGAACCACTACTTCCTGATGTTCCTGAAGAACCACTTGTTCCTGATGAACCATCTGTACCTGCAGTTCCTGTAGTACCTGATGTACCACTTGAACCTGAAGTTCCGCTTGTACCACTTGAACCTGAAGTACCTGAAGAACCTGAAGTTCCACTTGTGCCACTTGAACCACTAGTTCCTGAAGTGCCATCTGTACCATCTGTACCAGAAGTTCCTGATGAACCACTAGTGCCACTTGTTCCACTACTTCCAGATGTACCATTTGAACCACTTGTTCCACTTGAACCAGATGTTCCACTTGAACCAGATGTTCCACTTGTTCCTGAAGAACCTGATGTTCCTGAAGTTCCTGAAGAACCAGATGAACCTGAGTTTCCTGATGTACCTGAAGAACCTGATGTTCCTGATGAACCACTTGTTCCACTTGTTCCCGATGATCCACTCGTGCCACTTGAACCACTTGTTCCACTTGAACCTGAAGAACCATCGTCACCTCTATCACCTGTAACTACAAATGATACTATAATGTCTTCACCATTTGTTAAACTGTTACCCCCATATGCTTCATTACTAACATCAATTGTCCACCAAGCTCCATTATCTGTTAAATCAGAGATTGCAAATAAAAGGAAATCTAATGGATCATCTTTATCAGATAACCTAACGTGACCTTTTACAGCTGATGTTGAACTATCTACTGTTTGTAAGAAACTTTGAATACTTTCTCCTTGATCATCAACCTCACTAATTGCCATTTCTGTAGCAGAAAATTGAGTTGAATTATTTAATCTTACATTACCTCCTCCAGGATTTGCTATTGAAGTTGATGTACTAAAAGTATAATCAAATGTAGCACCTCCAAAATTACCATCTTTTCCTGAAGTTCCTGAAGAACCTGATGTTCCTGAACTACCATTTGTACCACTAGTTCCTGATGTTCCTGAAGAACCACTAGTTCCTGATGAACCACTTGTTCCTGATGAACCATCTGTACCATCTGTTCCTGAAGTTCCGCTTGTGCCACTCGAACCTGAAGTTCCACTTGTACCACTTGAACCACTAGTACCTGAACTACCACTTGTTCCGCTTGTTCCTGATGATCCGTCTGTACCATTTGAACCACTTGTTCCGCTTGTTCCAGATGAACCACTAGTGCCTGAACTACCACTTGTTCCTGAAGTTCCTGAGGAACCACTTGTTCCTGATGTTCCTGAAGTTCCACTTGAACCTGAAGTTCCTGAAGTGCCACTTGTTCCACTTGTTCCAGAAGAACCTGATGTTCCTGAAGTACCATCAGTTCCACTAGTTCCTGAACTTCCTGATGTACCCGAAGTACCTGAAGTACCAGATGAACCAGAAGTTCCTGAAGTACCGTCTGTACCATTTGATCCTGAAGTTCCACTTGAACCAGATGTACCACTTGAGCCTGATGTTCCTGAAGTTCCACTTGAACCAGATGTTCCATTTGTACCTGAAGTTCCACTTGAACCTGATGTACCTGAAGTTGCTGCTGCTGTTTTCTTTTTAACAGTACCATCTGATGCTATAATAAGAACATCATCTTCAGTACCTGTATTAACAGTACCTATATTAAGTTTATTTACGTGAGTTGTACAAGCTGAAACTGAAGTTATATCTGATCCAAGAATAAAAGCATGTTGATGTTCTGCTACATTGCAACAACCACCCCCTATAAAAGTATAATCTGCACAGTTTTCATTACTAAAACCTCCAACTATAACAAAATTATCATTGGAATAATCAAGGCTTTTATTAGTTGAACCTCCAACAATAACACCCCATGAACCAGTAAGGTAATTGCAAATACCACCTCCTATAAAACTATTCGAACCCCCAATACGATTACATTCTCCTCCAACTACAACATTTGCAATTCCACTTTCACCTACACTAGAAGAGATAAAGTTTTTATGGCCACCACCAATAAAGTTGTAAAAATCAAAAGCACAATTACAAAGACCACCTACAATTACGTTATAAACATCTTGGGTTGCGTCACTTCCAAGAGTATGTCTTGCTCCACCACCTATAAAACTAATGTTTGAACAGTTTACATTTTGACGTCCTCCTACAATTACAGAACAACACCCAGCACTAATACAGTTATTGGCACCAGCTCCAATAAAACTACCAGATGCACCAGTAAATGCAGCACCAAGACCTGTACCAGTTATACAGTTATTTCTACCAGCTACAATAGCGGATATACCACCAGTATTGCTGTTTTCACAACCACTACCTATAAAGTTATAATCTCCTTTATTAACACCAATGGTTCCTGAGGCACTATTACCACATCCACCAACAATAACTTGACCTATAGCACAAGTATTTATTGAGTTAGAAGAACCACCTCCAATAAATCCATATGCACAACTCCCATTTGTAACATTATTTTGACCACCAGCAATTGTTGACCAACAACCATTAGCAGTATTTGAACCACTTACAGGATGAATACCTGAATCTTCGTCCCCAGGAACATGATATTCATAAGGACCTGTTGGACCCGATAAACCACTTGTTCCAGAAGAACCTGAAGTACCTGAAGAACCATCTGTTCCACTTTCACCACTTGAACCTGAAGAGCCACTTACTCCACTAGTACCACTTGTTCCTGATGATCCACTTGTTCCATCTGAACCTGAAGTTCCACTTGTTCCACTTGAACCACTTGTTCCATCTGTACCTGAAGTTCCTGATGTACCTGAACTTCCGGATGTACCTGAAGAACCATTTGATCCACTAGTTCCAGAACTTCCTGAAGTACCTGAACTACCATCTGTACCATTTGATCCACTAGTACCACTTGTACCTGAAGAACCATCTCCACCTGAAGCACCATCTAAATTAACTTCCCATGATGTATATGTACCTGAACCTACTGTTCTTGTTGGAGATAAAAATACTAATTCTCCTGTAGAACTATTATACGAATCAATTTCACATTCTTGGAAATTATTCACATCATATACAATAATAATAGATTGTGCTGTTGTATAAGCTAAACCAGTATCTACAGTTATTGTACCACTATTACCTAAAGTAAAAGAAGTTGATGATGTAGTTGCGTATTTATCTGATTCCCCACTTGTTCCTGATGTACCTGAACTTCCTGAGGTTCCTGATGTACCAGAAGAACCTGAAGTTCCACTTGTTCCTGATGTTCCACTTGTACCCGAAGAACCATCAGTACCATTTGATCCTGAAGTTCCGCTTGTACCACTTGAACCACTTGTTCCATCTGTACCATTTGAGCCAGATGTTCCTGATGTACCACTTGAACCACTAGTTCCTGATGTACCACTAGTTCCTGATGAACCATCTGTACCATCTGTACCACTTGTTCCTGATGAACCATCTGTACCATCTGTACCTGAAGTTCCACTTGTTCCACTTGAACCTGAAGTTCCGCTTGTGCCACTTGAACCTGAGGTACCATCTGTACCATCTGTTCCTGAAGTACCACTTGTCCCAGAAGAACCTGAATCTCCTGATGTTCCTGAAGAACCACTTGTTCCATCTGTTCCATCTGTACCTGAAGTTCCTGATGTTCCTGAAGAACCTGAAGTTCCTGAAGTACCACTAGTACCACTTGTTCCTGATGATCCACTTGTTCCTGAAGTTCCTGAAGAACCTGATGTACCTGAAGTACCATCGGTTCCATCTGTACCTGAAACACCACTTGTTCCACTTGAACCAGATGTTCCTGAAGTTCCACTTGAACCAGATGTACCACTTGTTCCATCTGTACCGTTTGAGCCTGATGTTCCTGAAGTCCCGCTTGTACCACTTGAACCTGATGTTCCACTTGTACCACTTGAACCTGAAGTACCATCGGTACCATTTGATCCTGAAGTTCCTGAAGTTCCACTTGAACCACTTGTTCCACTTGTTCCTGAAGTTCCTGAAGAACCACTATTACCTGAAGTACCATCTGTACCATCTGTACCAGAGGTTCCTGATGTGCCCGAAGAGCCATCTGTACCTGAAGTTCCTGATGTTCCTGAAGAACCTGAAGTTCCTGAAGTACCACTAGTACCACTTGTTCCTGATGATCCACTTGTTCCTGAAACACCACTTGTTCCACTTGAACCAGATGTTCCTGAGGTTCCATCTGTACCATTTGAGCCTGATGTACCTGAAGTACCACTAGTACCTGATGTACCTGAACTACCATCTCCACCACTAGCACCATCTAGGTTGACTTCCCATGATGTGTATGTTCCTGAACCTACTGTTCTAGTAGGTGATAAAAATACTAATTCTCCTGTAGAACTATCATATGAATCAATTTCACATTCTTGGAAGTTGTTTACATCATAAACTATGATTATAGATTGAGCTGTTGTATAAGCTAAACCCGTGTCAACTGTTATTGTTCCACTATTACCTAAGGTAAAACTAGTAGAAGAAGTTGTAGCGTATTTATCTGATTCCCCACTTGTTCCTGATGTACCTGAAGATCCACTTGTTCCCGAAGATCCACTTGTTCCTGATGTTCCACTTGAACCACTTGTTCCAGAAGTTCCACTTGTACCACTTGAACCACTAGTACCTGAAGTGCCATCTGTACCATCTGTACCAGAGGTTCCTGATGTTCCTGAAGAACCTGAAGTACCTGATGTACCACTACTTCCAGAAGTACCAGAAGTACCACTTGTTCCATCTGTACCATTTGAGCCAGATGTTCCTGATGTTCCTGAAGATCCACTTGTACCACTTGTACCTGAAGAACCTGATGTTCCATTTGTACCTGAAGTGCCACTTGTTCCATCTGTACCTGAAGTACCTGAAGTACCATCTGTACCATCTGTTCCTGAAGTTCCTGAAGAACCACTAGTACCATCTGTTCCGTCTGTACCTGAAGTTCCGCTTGTTCCGCTTGAACCTGAAGTTCCTGATGTACCACTAGATCCACTAGTACCACTTGTACCTGAAGAACCATCTGAACCACTTGTTCCTGATGTACCAGAAGAACCATCATCTCCTACTTCACCTGATGTACCAGAAGTTCCTGAAGTACCACTTGTTCCACTAGTTCCACTAGTTCCTGAACTACCATCTGTACCATCTGTTCCTGAAGTTCCGCTTGTACCACTCGAACCTGAAGTTCCGCTTGTTCCTGAACTACCATCTGTACCTGAAGTACCTGATGTTCCAGAAGTTCCTGAACTACCATCTGTTCCACTAGTTCCACTTGTACCACTTGAACCTGAAGTTCCGCTTGTTCCTGATGTTCCACTTGAACCATCTGTACCTGCAGTACCTGTAGTACCTGATGTTCCACTTGAACCATCTGTACCTGAAGTACCATCTGTACCACTAGTTCCTGATGAACCTGATGTACCTGAAGAACCGCTTGTACCACTTGTTCCTGAAGAACCGCTTGTACCACTTGTTCCTGATGTACCACTTGTACCACTTGAACCTGAAGTTCCTGAAGTCCCAGATGTTCCTGAAGAACCATCTCCACCACTAGCACCATCTAAATTAACTGTCCAACTTGTATAAGTTCCTGAACCTACTGTTCTAGTAGGACTTCCAAATACTAATTCACCATTAGTATCATCATAAGTTATTACTTCACATTCTTGGAAATTATTTACATCATAAACTATGATTATGGATTGAGCAGGGGTATATGCAAGACCTGTATCAACAGTTATTGTACCACTATTACCTAAAGTAAAAGAAGTACTTGAAGTTGTAGCATATTTATCTGATTCTCCGCTTGTTCCTGATGTTCCTGAAGATCCGCTTGTTCCTGAGGAACCACTTGTTCCCGATGTACCTGATGTACCTGAAGAACCTGAAGTTCCTGAAGTGCCATCTGTACCATCTGAACCTGAAGTTCCTGATGTACCTGAAGTTCCTGAGGAACCAGAGGTACCAGAAGTTCCTGATGAACCGCTTGTTCCACTTGTTCCAGAAGTTCCTGATGAACCGCTTGTTCCACTTGTTCCTGATGAGCCATCTGTACCATTTGAGCCACTTGTTCCACTTGTACCACTTGAACCATCTGTACCATCTGTACCTGAAGTTCCTGAACTTCCAGATGTTCCTGATGAACCATCTGTTCCTGAAGTACCATCTGTTCCACTAGTTCCTGATGAACCTGATGTCCCACTTGAACCAGAGGTACCTGAGGTTCCTGATGTTCCTGAGGTTCCACTAGTCCCACTAGTTCCACTTGTTCCTGAAGAACCATCTGTACCTGAAGTTCCTGATGTGCCTGATGTTCCTGATGAACCACTTGTCCCATCTGTACCTGAAGTTCCTGAGGTGCCTGAAGTACCAGAAGTTCCTGAAGTACCAGAGGTTCCGCTTGAACCACTAGTTCCTGATGTGCCCGAAGAACCATCTGTTCCACTTGTTCCGGATGTGCCTGAAGAACCATCTGTTCCACTTGTTCCATCTGTACCAGATGTTCCTGATGTTCCTGAAGAACCTGAAGTTCCTGAAGAACCTGAAGTTCCACTTGAACCACTTGTTCCTGATGTACCATCTGTACCTGAAGTTCCACTTGTTCCACTTGAACCACTTGAACCTGATGTTCCACTTGAACCAGATGTACCTGAAGTTCCTGAGGTTCCTGATGTACCACTTGTTCCACTTGTTCCTGATGAACCTGAAGTTCCACTAACACCAGATGATCCTGAAGAACCTGAAGTTCCTGATGTACCACTTGAACCTGAAATTCCACTTGTTCCAGATGTTCCACTTGAACCTGATGAACCAGATGAACCATCTCCACCTGAAGCACCATCTAAATTAACTGTCCAACTTGTATAAGTTCCTGAACCTACTGTTCTGGTTGGAGATTGGAATACTAATTCACCTGTAGAACTATCATAAGATGTAACTTCACATTCTTGGAAGTTGTTTACATCATAAACTATGATTATAGATTGAGCAGGAGTATAAGCTAAACCAGTTTCTACTGTTATTGTACCATTTCCTCCTAATGTAAATGAAGTACTTGAGGTTGTTGAATATCTATCTGAAGTACCACTAGTACCAGATGAACCATTTGTTCCCGAAGTTCCATTTGTTCCTGAAGTTCCATTAGTACCTGAAGTACCTGATGAACCATCATTACCATCAGCACCTGATGTTCCTGAAGAACCACTAGTACCTGATGTACCACTTGAACCTGCTACATTACCTGATAGGTTTACTTCCCATGATGTATATGTACCTGAGCCTACTTGTTCTATTAAACTACCAAAACAGAGTACCCCTGTTACTTCATCATATGATACTACTAAAGCTGTTTGAAAAGCAGTATCACTATTAGCCATAATCATTTCTTGGCCTGCTGAATAAGCTAATCCTGTTTCTACTGTAATACAAGTATTACCTGTTCCTATTGCTACTGAAGTTGTTGAAGTTGTTTGATATCTATCCCCATCTGCTCCTGAAGTACCTGAAGTACCACTTACACCTGATGAACCTGAAGTACCTGAAGAGCCACTTGATCCTGATGAACCTGAAGTACCTGATGAACCAGATGTTCCTGAAGTACCTGAAGTACCTGATGAACCAGCACTTATAGCTGATACCTTTTTTAATTGTTTTGTTGAAGAATCTACTACTACTACTTCATATCCTGATGAAGCATCAGGTAAAGTATCAATTACTACACTTCCTGATAACGTAGATGATCCTGTTATATTTAAAGATCCTGATATTGATATATCATATGCATCTTCAGCGGTAAATGCATCTACAGATTGAGATACATGCCAAGAGTTGATTGTAAAACCTTGTGAAATTTCATCAACATTTGGATTAAAAATATTTTCTAACTTCTTAGCCATTAGGTTTTATTATAAATATTATAAAATTATTTCTTATGGTACTAAGCATACCTTTTTATATGCTGTTCCATTATGAAAATATAACTCAGCTGCTCCACCTCCTGCATCACAAGCTACTAACATTCCTGCTTGTCCACTACCAATTGGATTTCTTAATTGCATTTGTGTTGTACACCCTACATTTAAATTATTTACATGAACCGTACAAGCAGCACAACTTGTTAAACAACTACCTATCATAACAGATTGATCGTGTGATAATTGGATTTCATTATCATTTCCAATTATATTACCCCCAGGTGCACATACTTTATTATCTAACCCCCCTAGTATAGCAGAATATTTTGAATTTTCAATAATATTACCTTCACCATTTAATATTGTATTATAAGAACAACCACTAGCATTACCACATATTTTATTACAACAACCATTTAATATTGTACCAAAACTATTAGTTGTTCCACTACCCATTATTTCATTCTCACACCCATTTATTAAATGGGAATTACCACATCTATTTATTTCATTACATGACCCTCCTAATATTACACTATAACCTGAATTTTTATTAATTGTATTTCGGAATCCACCTAATATATTAGAATTATCAGCTGAAATAATATTGTTTAATGTTCCACCACCTATTATAGAACAATCAGAAGCATTTGAAATATTATTTGATCTACCTCCTCCAATATAAGAAAAACTAGAAGTTACATTATTATTAGCACCACTACCTATTCCTGAGTTTTGGCAATTGTTAGTAGAATTTTGTCCTGCTATTGGTCTAATATCTTCTCCACTTCCTGTTATATAAGCACCTGTTGCCGGGGGAGATACAAAACATTGACAAGAGGCAAATGTTACATTACCATTACTAGAATTATAAGTTAAAACGTGATTTTGAGTATTTTGACCTATACCTTGTAAATACATTGCTCCATTTGAACTAGAGAAAAATGTACTACCCGTTACTACAAGAGAACCAGATATTGATATATCATATGCTTCTGCTTTTGTAAAAGCATTTATAGATTGTGATACTTGTGTAGCAAGTATTGTACAACCCGTTTGTATTCCTGTATTTGAAAGTGTACATGCCATTATCTATCTATATTTACTAAAATTGTTGTATCAGTTGTTTGTGAAGTAGGTAAAGGTTGTGCTAATTTACCTACAGCTAACAATTCATATTGTTCGTTATACATACCAACAGTAGTTACATAGGGACTAAAATAAGAACCAGTGGCAAAATCATAAGGTATATTACTAGATGTTATTGCATTATCTGTTATACTTCCTGATATAATACTTGGGTTTTGTGAAAAATTAAATTCACTTTCATTAATAGTACATTTATATTGTGTTTCATAAATTGTATATGAACTTGAAAATGAACAAGATATTTCTGTATTAAAATATGCATTTCCTAAACTATTTCCATCAAAATCTTGTTGTGTTATTACAGCAATACCATGAGGATAAAATATTTGTCCTACATTAATACTAGCAGATAATAAATTGCCTTCTCCATCATCTGTAATTTCTGCTAAATCAGTGAAATTAGTACTATCATAACCAAGAGTTAATGCAAATGATTCTGGTTGAATATAATCTCCATATAATTTAGAAGGTATTGAAAATACTAAAATTTCTTCATTTGAACCTGTAGGGAAAAAACGTGATTGAGTTAATGTAGATTGTAAATAATTTGAGTATCTACCGTTAGAACCCACACCACCTATTAACACATCACCAGATGCATCAGAACCTAATAATACGCTAGCAGTTACGGCATTATCACCAAAACTAGAAGTTATATAATTAGAATAATATAATTGTTTAATATTATCATATACTGTTGATTGAGATAAAATTAAGCTACCTGAATTAAATCCTGTAGCTTGATTGTTTGAAGCTGTAAAATTTGTATTTACCCCTAAAAATCTATTAACATCAACATTTGAAGCTGATAATTCTGAGTCACCAGAAAAAGTAAATGATTTATTTACTTCTAATGGTGATACAATTATATCGGGTGCATTGAATTGTTTGAAAGCCGCCATTCATCTTAAAAATCTAGTTTTACTCGTATTAGAGCTTCTTTTGTAAAATCTTTTTGTATAGGTTTTGATAACTTAGCTACTGCTAATAAATCATTATTATCATTATATAAACCTACAGTTGTTGGATATACAGTTGGATTATTAATAAAATATGAATAAATTACTTCTCCAGTTGAACCTGATATAAATGATGGGTTTTCTGAGTAGTTAATTTCTGAACTTCTTGCTCTTACAAATACATAATCTGATGTAATAGTTTCTTGGCAACCTAAACCAAATGATGATCCCCCACTCCCAGACATATGTATGTATAATTTTTGGGCATTATTAGCATCGGTATTTAAAGTCCTATTAGTACCTAAATTAATACCTTCAGGAGAATCAGAAATATCTAAGGCATTTGCATTTAATAAAATAGTAGAAATATCTGGAAGGAATAAACCATAAGAACCACTTTGGTTTGTATATCCTACATTATTATTATTAATACCTGTAGTTTTATTATAAGCTGAACCATTAGATCCACTAATAACTTGGTAAGCTCTCATTGTACCAAAATATTGTGGTATAGTAACATCTTGAGAATTATCTGTTAATTGTAATGTATCATAACCTGCTATACTACTAGATAATAGTAAATTTAAAGAACCTGGGAATAAAGTTTCTTTATATCTAGCTCTATCAATACTTATAGCATAAAAAAAGCTTGAAGATACATCACCAAATATAAATTCAGAATTTTCATCTTCTAATACCAAAGTTCTGTATGAACCATATATTGTTGTTGAAGGAGAATAATTATTTACTGCAGGATTATAAGATGAAGCACCACCACCTGTTTGATCAGCATAAGCAATTGCAAATTGTACCTCAGAATTAGGTTCACTTGAAGCTGTATTTAATATATTTAAGTAATAATCTCCGGATTGTCCTGTTTCTTGGGCAGAAGATGTAAAAAATGTTGTAAGAAAGGGTTGATTTTGTGACCATACTGTTGCTGAAACAGCATCGGCACTTACTACAAAATCTTCTGGGTCTAATCTATTAAAGCTCATATTTTTATGCTGTTAAGGATGATTGTTTTGTTATTGTTACTGGGATTGTTAATCTTGCACCACTATCTAATCCAATTACAGTTAATGTTGTTACTAAAGTTGAATTTGTTCCAAATAAAGTATTAATTGTTGTTGCTCTTAAATTTATTTGTGTTCCTGTTACAGTTGATGATACATTAGTTCCAACAGTAGTTGTTGCATTTGCATTTGCATTTGTTGTAGCTGCGTTTTGGATTCCTAATCCTTCAAAAGAAGCTAAAGTTCTTACATCTGCAATAGTAGCAGAATACCCACTAGTTTCAAAGGTTTGATCATTACCTAAATAATTCAAAGTTTGAGGAGTAATAGCTAATTGTGCTCCTTGTTGTAAAGTAATAGCGGCATAACCAAGATTTAATATTGGCATTTTTGCTGTACCTCTAGGTAGTGTTGTAAGTTTATACTTCATTATTTGGCTTTCTAACGGGAAAGCCTCTAATAATGGTTGATTTACTATTGCTTCACCATAATATGCTGAACCTGAGGGATGTGTTGGATTAAAAAGTGTATAATCTATTTCATCATCGGCTAATGCAAATTGAGTGATTTGAAAAGAACCATCATTGGATGCCATTGCTTCTCTACCTTTAGTAGTTAAAATAGCATCTACTGTAATTATTGCGTTATTTAAATATCCCATTTTGTTTTTTTGATATAAATATTATTATATGTTATAAATATGTTACTCTATTAGTTTTTTATCAACTAAGTCAGATAATAGTTCATCTGGGTTAGTTTTTAGGTTTGATGTTGGGTACTCCGGTGCAATAAACCCTGTTGAGGATGCACTTATAGGTGGATTACCGTAAGGGTATTGTTGGAATGTAATAAGAGAACTTGCATCTTCCACGTACCTTCTTACTAAGAAAAAATCAAGAGGTCTAAATGATTGTTGTCCAAAGTTTACTTTTTTAATTTGTGGTTGAATAGTTCCTTCCTCATCACCTGAATATAAAGAAGCTGTTGCTTTAACATCTAAAGATGTACCTATACCCCCAGGAGTAGATTCAAATACAATATCATTACTTGGATGTATATCTCTATCTAAAACTACTTCTAACATCCCAACACCATCTTGTATATAACTACTATTTTGTTGTTGAGATGGAGTAATGATTGATGTTATAGAATAAGTTTCTTCTTCTTTACCCATAAATCTAATTTCATCATAAGGTTGTACATTCCATGCAGTTTGAATTGTTGGGAATTGTGCAAAACCAGGTTCTATACCATCAGGAAAATCTTTATTAAAACTTGAAGTATAAATTAAATCTTTTTGAATAAATCCTCTTCCATATGCCTTATTCATTTGAGATGAACTCATTATTAAAGTATTAGTAATTTTGTTTCCACTACCATCTTCTTTAAATATCCAAAAAGGAGCAACTGCTGCTGTAACAGGATTACTTTGTGCACCATTTAATGCCATTCGTACTTCAAATCCACCACCTTGACCCGTTGGAAAAAATACAGGATCTAATGCTACATTTCTTTGACCCGAGGTTAAAACAATCATATTACCTGTTCCTATAGCTCTAAAGTTTCTACCTTGTCTAATAGTAGATGAAGGTACTGTACATGAAACATACCATCTTTGTTTTTGAATAGTACCTCCTAATTGTACTGCTTGAGCAGTTATACCTTGATTAGCAAGTAAACCATCAATCACATCGGCATTCCAATTAACTGTAACTCCACCAGTTCCTGAAGTACCGGTAATATAAGCAGGGGCTACTTGTGAATAATTAATAGTATTTGTTAAAAGATTACCATCTGATTGTAGTATATAAGTTACTAATTCAACTTTAACATTTGATGGTGCAAAGGTATTAAATGAGGTACTAGAAGGACCTTGAGTATTTGTTCTTTGAAACTTAATGTTCATACTTCCCAATTGTACAGAAGTATTATAATTACCACTTTTACTCTCATTTGAAGTTTGAACTGCATAAGTAAGAGGGGAAGTATCAATACCTACTTTCATTTCTAAAGTATAAGGTTGAGAAGTAGAATTACCATTGCCTGCATTACCTACTGGATAATCATCGTCATTTGGGATTCTTATTATTCCTGTTGCAGTATCATATACTTGATAAGTAGTACTACCATCTACAAATGAAGCTGTAACATTAGGAGAAACATTCCCATTTGGGTTTTTGACTGTTGAATTAAATTCATCAGTAAAGTTTATTCCTTGTACCCCAACTTCTTCACTTTCGGCTAAAAAACCATAATTTGCAAAAGTTGGAACAATAGTAGGATCCACAGGTTCATCTCCAATCAAATCTAGTCCCTCACAAAACTCATCTGGTAGGCCTGTAGCGGTATCAAAAGAAGATGTTATAGGGAATAAATTTGATTTCTGAGTGTATATAATAGGAACTGGTTTTTGGGTTACTTTTTTAAATTCAACTAATCCATTTAAAGGATTTAATATAGTATTATCTGTATTTTGATTTAAAGCTACTGTTCCTTTAGATATCTCAGGATATGAATCAAATGTACCTTGAACATTATATAAAGTAATATCTGATAATTTAGGTTGAGTAGCAGCTCCATCTTGTCCAATTAAATATTGTATGTTATATTGAGTAGTATTATTTAATAAAGGATATAAATCTGTAGTATTTTTAAAATAAGCTAAAAATCCTCTTGATATTTCAATATTTGGTAATTTTCCATATCCACCAGAATCACCAGGAGTCCATGAATTTATTTTAGCACTATTTGTTCGAGTACCAAAATATCTAGGATTTGCAGATGAAAATTTAGTATAATTAGATTCAGGTACTGAGGCTCTTGAAGCTGAAAAGTCAATAATTTGTTGCCAATTACTTGGTATAACTGTACCAAAATTATAATCTACATCTTGTAATCTATCATTTTTTCTTCCTTCACTATAATTATTTAATAAAGGTTGGCAATCTAAAGCAAGATTAAAGTTAGAATCATCACTAAATACAGTAGGTATAGAAGGATCTACATTAGGAGGAATTGATGAAGAAAAACTCATACTATATTCAGTAACAATAAGTCCCTTTTGAACTACTGCTGCGTTATTAGATCCACTGCTTACTAATAAAGCCATTTTTAAAACTGTATTATAATCTAATTGAGCAGGTAAAATATTTTCTTGTAATGTAATTCTTTTTCCATTTCCATGAGCTGTACTATATGAACTAGTTATATACATTATATCTCCACCTAATTCTGGCATTTCATTAGGGAAGTTGTTTGCTGAACCTGAATATATTATTAGAGATGCTGTTGTCCATGTACCACCCGCTGCTGGGCTAATTCCTGATCCGCCATATTCATCAGTTCCATATTCAGCATTTCCATATAATGCTGATGTAGGAGCAGAGGCATCAAAAGCTTGTACAAAAACAGAAGCAGTCATTGACAATGTTCCAAATTGTGGTGTTACATCAAATATATAAGCACCATCTAAACTTGAAGTTGCAGATTGAGAATATACAACATATGCATCTATAATTTTAGTTGCAAAACCTGCTGGTATTGGTACTCCACCTACATATCTATTACTTACTGATCCTGTTACTACATAAGGATTATTCCAAGTTGTAAGTTCATTTGGAAATGGACTACCTACAACAGCATCAATTTGAGGGTTTGGTAATGAAGTATTATATATTTCACTAAAATTAACTGATAATCCTACAACTGGATTTTCAACAGATAATACTAACTGTTGTCCTGCTTGTAATGTAATTGTTGTATCAGCAGATAATAAACCTGATTGTAATGAATATACTGAGGATCCATCTGCTGATGTTATTTGTCCTGTGGTTGTAATATCATTATTAATATATATTCTTAGATTACCAGCATTTTGATTTCTAAAAAGTCTAACATTATAATCACCACCAATTGTAATATTTATTCTACGATATGAAGGACCAAATGGAAAACCAAAGAATCGCATATCTTCACTTATATTTTGTGCTCCTCCATTATCAGCTCCAGGACTTAGACCAACTCCATCAAAACTAACAGCTGCAAATTGATATACATCTATAGTTTGTGATGTATTATTTGTATCTTTATAATCTATAGTAATAGGGTTATGTCCTGATCCTACTTGGTTTTCTAAATCATAAGTTGCATAATCTCCAAATCTAGTCCATAAACCAAATTCTGTTCTACCATTAGTAAATCTACCAGTATCAAAATCACTCATTGTGAAGATATAATCTCCTCTAGGAAATATTATATCAGGTAAGGTTTGATCTCCTGCGGGTTGTGTTCCAGTTAAAAGAGATAGTGATGATGTATTTTCACCATCATAAAGTTCTCCAAATAATATTGGATCTTGCCCAAATCCTAAAGCTGTAGAATTTTGAACTGTTTCACCATTATTGGTTGTTAAATCATAAAAATAAGGATGTTGATTAACATAAGTACCACCAAGTAGGTTAAATCCACCTCCTCCTCCTCCTAATGGATTAGTAATAACTGCTGAACAAGCTCCATTTGTATTATTTACATCTAATACAATTGAAAAACTACCAAACGAAATTGGAGATATAACTTGACTTTGATTTAAACTAGCATCTGCACAAATAGCTACTGTTTGAGTATTAAGCATTGAAATAGGTCCTGTAAGCACTCCATCTTCATCAGTATAATAAAGTTGACATATAAAATCATTACAAGTTACATCATAAGAATTTCCAGTTGGAGTTGGTGGTGGTACAGAAGCTTGTTCATTTTGATACATTCTTAATGTAGCAAAAGGAGTACCATCTGATTGTGAAATCGATATTGCTGAACCAGAACCAATAGCTGGACCTATAGCACCTGGAATATTTAGTTTAGTTTGGTAAGTTGTAAATATAAAAGGTCTTACTTGTCTTAATTCACTATATATTTGAAAACTTCCTGATGTTTGAGTTACTGATGGGAAAGTTTCTGTTGCATTTAAAGGTTTTTGATAGGTTAAGGTATTTGGAATATTTCCTTGTGTACCCAACATAGTTGCAAATTTTCGTCGTACATCATCATAATAGGGTGGAGGACCAGTTAACGAAATAATCGGACTACCACTATATACCATAGGATCATATTCTAAATAGGGTTCACTTGGAGCTCCTGATCCTGTTTCTGTTAAATAATAAATTTTAAATGGTCTATGGATATATCTATTATATCTCCAAGCATTTGCATCTGGGGCAGCATTTTGCCATTCACCTCCAGCAGTAAATCCACTATTTTCTCCTTGGTATACCCATAATTCATTATCATTAGAAATTGGGATTGTTAAACTTGTTTGACCCGGAGGAGTATAACCTCCTGGTAGATTAGTTCCTTGAGATATTATTTGTGCTACTAGACTACTTGAATATAAAGCACCTGGGGTTTTTAAATCGTTTTGAAATTGAGAACCAGATATATAAATAGCATTATTGCTAGCATTATAATAATAATTTACTCCTTGAGCCGAACTTTGGCTAGTCCAAGCTATATTAAAATAATTATTTGTTGCTACAGGTCCTACTGATGAATCCGGAATATTAGAATAATCTAAAAATGATTCTGATGGAATTTGTATCCAGCTACTTCCCTGTTGGTCTAAATGAGCATTCATAAACCATGGGTAATTACTTGCGGGATCTGTTCCTGACTGTAATGTAGTATCAGTATTATCTATTTCATGTGATCCTGTATTAAAGTTATCTAATACATCACTTAATATACCTGTAGAAGATATAAAAGTACCATTTTGATAAAAATTAGAACTAGCCCAACCTCTAAAAAATGATTCTGTAGGGTAGTTTTTGTTTACTAAAGGACTTCCAGGTAAGGGGAAATAACCTTGTGGTATTGAGGATGATATTCCTGTGTTTATTACTACATCAGGATCAGTACTTGTATCATCTGTAGCATACCAAATAAAGTCTCCACTTGCTGAAAAGTTAAAATCAAAAAATGCAGAATCTGCAGAAGAAACAGCAGTTGATGAAATTTCTGGTACTGTAAAAGCTAAAGCGGCACCAACACTATTAGCATTTGGTGATAAATCTGCTGGTTGGATTGCTACTGATTCTATATAATATGTAGCATTTCTTTCAGTTAATATATTCCCATTAAAATCTGTTGCATTACTAAAACTAAATATAATAAATTCAACTCCCTGTATAAAAGAAGCAATATTATAACCATTATATGTCTCTAAAGACATTTTTATATAAGTTACAACTCCATCACTATTAGTACTTAAAGTTTGACCATTATTCCAAAACCATACAAACCCTGATGGAGGTTGATTACTTGGGTCTAAGAAGTCTTGTTCAGAAATAGTATTAGTATTATTATTTCCATCAGCACTCCAAAATACAGGTATATATCTATATTCAGTCATACTAACTTTAAAATATGCACTACAAATATCATTTAAACCTACTTCAATATTAGAACCACTAAACTCTCCATTATAAAATTCTCTTTGATCTGTTCTATCAATTGGAGCTGAACCACTAATAGATTCCCAAGCTTCATTCCAACTTTGTGTTACAAAATATCTATTATCAGGACCTAAATTTAAGGTTCCAGATGGGTAAGTTTGTAAACCATTAAAAGGTTCAAATCCACCACCTGTACCTCCACTAAATTTATATATAGCAGAACCCGAATCTGAATATTGTGGATAATCATTTGATCCTAAACTATAATTTTTAGGTAAATTTCTAACTGAGCCTGAATAATTATGGAAAGAAGAAGTTACCTGAGCTGGTCTTTGTCTATTTCTTTCTAATAAATGTTGTTTAATAACAACACCAGAAGATAAACTTGTTCTTGCAGGAGTAAAATCTTCTATCATTTTAAATAATGAATTATCAAAGAATTTTATTAATCTAACAAAATCAGTTACATCATAATTAGTTATATATTTTTCAAAATATGCATCTCTTAAAACATCTAAATCAGGATAAGTTCTATCTGATGAGGATATTAATCGTGGATCACCAATATATTCCCCTATATTAAAATACCCTAATTGACCTGTAATATCATCATTAATTTGATCTTGAGGTGAAAATGCTACTTCTAAATAATTTATACTAGGAGTAAAACTTTCACTTACATATGAAGTTTGTTGTATTGATTCATATCCAGATAAAGTATCACCTTCAGGAAGTATAAGTGCTTCTGTCTGTATTTTATCTGTTACTCTATTTCTCATTCCTGATGGAGATTGATCAGGGTATACATCTTCTATATTTTTTAACCATGTAGGTTTAGCTGATGAAAATGATGCAGTACTTGCTATATCATTTCTAAATGAAGAGGTAGTAACCCAAGATCCAGTAACTTTAGGGTGGATGGATGTATTAAATGAACCTGTTTTTAACATTGTACCTAATGGTAATCTAAATGCTAGTTGGTTAGGAGCACTATTTATATTATTTCCTTCAAATGAATAAGGATTCATAGTATAATCAAAAAATACACTTTGACTTAAGGGTTCTGTAAAATATCTTACTTCTTGTAATGATCCAGAGAATGGAAAGTAATAAGTACTATCAAATAAAACATAAGTTTGAGGTAACCAAAACATTTGATCCGCAGCTTCCCACTTAGTAGTATCAGCATTAATTTCATCACTTCCTGTAAATCCTAAATTTTCTCCTATTGCATTAGCAGATAATAATTCAAATTTACCATCTTTTCTATTAATTTGAACTGACCACCAATCACCATCCCAAAATGGTAAATATAACGAAGCATAATTTCCAGGGTTTATTGTTTCATTAGGCCAAAATTTTAAAGTACCATAGTTTTTATATTTACTTTCTGTTGATCCTGAATATGATCCAGTTAATAATAAACTTTCATTATATTCTAAAGCCATTGCAATTTTACTCCCAACTCCTGTGCTGCTATAAAAGAATGATTGAGTGATAGGAGTATTAGAAGCAGAAGGTATTCCATTTGTTTTAAATCTAAATTGAATAGCACCCGGTGAGTTTTCATCTGCGTTAAAATCACTATTTAAATTAAATGAAGAAGTAAAAGCTGAACTGGTTGTATTTAACCCAACATTATAAAAATCTTGTTTTAAATCCCAATCTTGGGAGTTATTTCTATCTTTACCCCCAAATTCATTTATTCTTAAAATTGTATCTGGGATACCATATGAAGTAATTAATGCTCTTAAACCAGCTACTGTTCCTTTAGTTTTAAGTAAATAAGGTAAATTATGGTAAATTCGTTTATATAAACGTTTATTAACATCGTCTAATGGAACTATATCGTTTGATGCAGATATTGTTGAATCTACATATTCATACCCAGAAGGTGTATTAACAGCACCACCAATTGATCCTGTCATATATGGGAAAGGAAATGAACTACCTGAAGGGGTTAGTCCTAAAAATGCTGTATATAAGTCGTTAGTATTAAAATTATTAGAATATAATTTTACCCCAAAATCTCTAATAGCATCGGCTACCATATCTTTTGCAATACCATAATCTAGACGGTTATCAGCATCAAATTTAGTAGTAATATTTTTAGTATATAACCATAAATTATCATAATGTTGTCCCACCATATCAACAAACAATTCATATTTGACATTTTGAGGATCACTTCTTAGATATTCTGGAATTGCAAAATATAATGAATTTTGATTTTCTTCATCATAATTAGAAGCAGTAATTGATTGACCACCATAATAAGGGCTTTCATCATCTGTTGAACCTAACCATTCTAAAACTTCTGTACTACCCGTAGGATATAAAATAAATGGTGGTTCCGAATTAGATTTAGGATAAGAAGAATCTGATCCACTGTTAAAGTAAAGAAAATATTCATAACCATCAAAATTTTTAATAGTATCTTGAATTGTTTGACTAAATACTGCTTGACTAGAACTATAAATTTCTGAGCCAGTTGTTGCTGAGGTAATTTTACCTAACTGTAAACTAGCAGATTGTATTACTCCTACTTTATGATAAAAGTTTTGTAATCTGGTATAGGCAGAAGAAAAGTAAATAAAATCATTATAATCTTCATAATTAATATTAATATCAATTTCTTTACGAGTAAGTAAACTATTTATTTGATTAAAAGAAGACGTTAAATCAGATTCTACTAAAGTATTATATGAAAAATCCATTCCAGGAGTACCTGATTCTCCTTTAATATTTAAACTATAATTAGGGCCTGATATATAACTAAAATCATCTGGTGTAAAATCTAATGGAGGAAAAACAACATTATAAGATTGAGGTGTAGATATTTGTTCTACAACGGTACATTGAGATTTTGTTGTAAAATTACTAGGAAGAGGTTCATACAATTTAATTAAAACCGTAGGGTTTAATTCATCTTCTAAATCTAGTTCAATATTATTAGCAATTACTTGTTGATTGTTACCAAAATTAAGGAAAAAATCTACAAAATATTCTGCTTCATCTCTATATGCTATAAATTCTAAACTAGAACTTATTAATAATTCATTAGTAATTTGGGTACTATCTAATCGAATTTCAGTTCTATCCGAACTAATTTCACTTATATAATATTGGGTATTTAAAGTAGAACCTAATCTTGGTCTATAAAAGTCATATGATATATAATATGAACCCATATCAAAACCTAATCTTTCTAAATCATTAGAGGGTTTTAATACTATATCTCCTTCAGTAACACTATAATTAGTATAAGGAACTTGACTTGAAATTCTATTTTGGTTCCCATCATATATGTAGGCTTCAATATAATCACTAGAGGCAGTAAAAGCAGTATCTAAACTGTTATTAGCAATTAAAGTTTCATCTGAAGTAGAATAATCTTGAAATTCAAATGTTTGAGGATCTACGGTATTTATGACTATGTTTTTTTCCATTTAATGTTGCTATTAATAAACACTAGTATTTGTATCTGTTCCACTATTTGCTGATGCACCACCTGCTACTATATTACTAGAAATATTTGTTAATGGGTTATTATCTACTCCTAAATCTAAAGAACCAGTATCAAATGAAACTCCAGATTCTAATTCTAATACTTTTATTTGTTCTGCTAGTAATTCTTTTCTTAAACCTGCAATTTCTTCTTGTAGTGCTATAATTTCTGCTGATAAATCATCAAAATTAATATATTGACCACTTTGTTCTACTAAAAATTGATGTGAATTAGTATCCCCATTAGGTGGTATATCATAAAAAATAGCATTATAATTTGAAAAAAATTCTTCAACACTTATTGTATCTTCAGCACTAGCACTAACTGAAGGGACGCCTAATTGAGAAAAATTGGTATCAATTACTTGTTCATATTGAGTTTTATTAAAAACTTCTTTTTTTAAATCAATGTTTTCAGTTTGCATAATATTTAACCATTTACAACTTTAAAATAATATTGATCATCTTTTACTATAGTATTATTATCTACAGTAGTTTGAATTAATATTTCATAATATCTTTCAGGTTCTAGTCCATTCATATATAATGTAAAATAACTTCCTGTGGAATCACAACTAATTTGAGTAAATTCTTCATCAAAATTTATAATATATTCATTTGTATCTAAATCTTTTATAGCATAATATGATTCTTGTGGTAAAGCAAAATTATCAGTATACACAGAAGAGGTTTGAAAAGTTCTAGTTGGAAATTCTGGTCTGCAGTTTATTCTAAATTGATTAATACTTTCACTATAAAATACTCCTTGATTATTATCAATAGCTAGATATAAATCAGGTGTATTAATTATAGGTAAATTTGTAGAATATTTATAATCTCTCCATTTTATTTCTAATTGAGGAGGATATATGGTATTTGTATCAACAGAATAAAATTGCATTTTAGGTTGGATAGATAAATTAGAATCAAATTCAATTTCATCACTCCATTTTAAAATAAACCCATTATTTTCTATCTCAGTATAAGTACCAGGTATGTTATATGAACTAGAGTACCATGTTTTAACTATATCTGTTACATCTACATTTATATCTTTTTCAGTTCTTAAATTAAAAGATTGAGAATATTCTAAATTAAGTCTAGTATCACTAGATGCTGTATACCATGTACCACCACCTTCAGATGCCGTTATAAATGAAGCTGTAACATTAGTTGCGAAATTATTAGTAGACCAAGCATTAGACCCGTTATTTGATCTAAATTCCCAACTAACACCATTAGTTGTAGGTGGGCTATCTGAATATTCACCACTTCCATTATTCCAAGATCCTGAGATAGGATATACATATAAATCAGATTTCATCACTATACCATTAGCTGTTGAAATAAATGATTTTAAACTTGCAGATATTGCAGTAGAACCAGTATTTAAAGTGTTTATAACATCATTAATTTGGGATTGATCAAATTGAATAATAGGTCTAGCAACAACAGGTGTTCCTATTGTTGTAGGATTAAGATTTGAAATTTCAAGAATAGAATCTATACCTGTATTTGTAAGAGGATATCTTGAATACATGGTTGCATCTTGAAGTGGGAAAATTTTATATACTGCCATTGTTTATGTTTTAATAATTTCTACCTCCACCATTTGTTGTACTTCCTCCACCTTGTCCTAAACTAACTACTCTACCTACTATATCAGTGTTAGGATATTTTACTTCAAATATCATTGGATCAATAGAAGGAAATATAGTACCATTTTGTAAAGCTCCAGTTACATCATATCCATATTTTGAATATCCAGATTGTGTTCCAGCTTTATTTGAAATAGATATATTTGTTACTGTTTGAACTCCTTGAACACCATCTAATGCTGTACTTATATCTCTTAATAATATAGGTTGGTTAATTTGCCAACTATTTATATTAAAAATATTTTGTAAAGCAACATTACAAGCAGTTAATACATTACTATTATTAAAATCTGGGAGAGTTATTATTTCGTAATTAATACATATATTAATTATAAAAGCATCTTTTATATTAATAGTATCCCCTATCATTCTATATTGATTAATATAGGTTCTTAAGTTTGATTTTAAAGCATCAGAAGCATATGTTAAATTACCATTTAAATCTTGGGATAAAACATATAAATCTAAAGTAGTATTAGGATCATTTGCTTTTGGTTTTTGAGTAATTGCCTTAGAAATAATACCAAATTTTGCTGGCATGCTTAAGGCTCTTACTAAATAATCATCTGCAGTTACATTTCGTAACTGACTTGATATTTGGGATAAAGAATTTTGTCTTAATTCTTCGGTTGAATCTCCATTACTACCTCCACTAGCCGCGGATTCATTATTTACTTGTATTGAATCAAATACTGTTTGAGCTACTGTAGAGTTAAGTGTTTGTGTTTGGAATCTAGTATTATTAGTATTTATTTTTGTAATTCTATTAGCAGCTACATTAGAAGAAACACCTCCCCCTTTTAAATATCTAATTGATAAAGTAGTAAAACTAGGTGCTATTCCATAAGTATTAGTAAATATAAAATTAGTTGGAGAATAAGCAGTTGTTAATTTATTACGTTCAAAAGGTAATCCTAAACCTACATTAAAAGGGTTAGGAATTATATCTTCATCTGTATCTGCAGGATTTCCTGATCCAAATTGTATTTGAAGTTGATTGGAAGATAAAAATCTAGTAGCAAATCTATTTTGTACCTGTTTAGTTTGAAGTAAATAAGGAGCATTATCACTCTCAGCATAATTATTAGGATCATTTACATTTACATTTTTTATATTTGTAAATATTTGTTCTTGTCCTAAATAATCTACTTCAAACCATTGATTACCTTGACTATCAATACAATCTAATATACCTCCTATATTATTATCTTCTAGTACTACTGTAGGGAATTCCTGAGGTTCATTAAATGAAAAAGTTTGATTTTTTATAGCTCCAGATAATGCATTTCTTTTTTTCTTTAGTAAATAATAAGTAGGTTCATTATTAGATACTTGAGCAACACTTATATTAGTTGGATCAGATGAACCAGATATTGTAAAATCAACTGGATCTTCTATAGTAAAAGATATACTATTATCTGTTTGACAAGTAGTATTAGCTCCAATATAAAGAGCATAACTAAAGTCAGGAACATAAAGGTTATTTGTATTTCCTCCTGAATCTATACTTGACGATATCTTAGATGGAACTAATTGATAAAATGATAATTCAACAGAAGATAAACCTGTTACTTTAGGTTTATAGCCGTACATATAAGATAAATCATATAAATTACTACTTTGTCTAGCGTATTGTAAAAAATTCTCTTGAACCTGGTTATCTAAATAAAAAGATAAAACATCACCAACATAAGCAGCCTGCTCTATAAACATCATACCTGGAGAAGTTTCTGTAAAATCTGTATAGGTATTTGGAAAATAGGTTTGGGAATAATTAATTAATTGAGAACGATAGTCTCTAAAATTTTTATTCGTATAATTTATATTTCTTCTTATTGCCATTAGTTAAAGCTTAAATTTAGTGTATCATTTATATTTGTATCTGCTACACTATATGTTATGGTTATATTTATGGTATTTTCTTCTTCTGCTGGTAATACTGTTATATTATTTACTCTTACATTAGGAAAATAATCTATTAATTTTTGTTGTATATCACCTCTAATATAATCTAAATCTTGACTATCAATTTGAGAAAAAATATATTCTCTTAATCCTGCTCCAAAAGTAGGATTACCAGGTCTTTCTCCTGGGTTAGTTAAAAAATAATTAATTAAATTGTTTTTAATTGCTTGTTTAGTTTGATAATTAGGAGTGAATACCCCACCTTCATTCATAGGAAGGTTAAAACCAATTGCTACTTGAGGTCTTTGGTCATTGGGAAATATTCTTTGTGCTCCAAATGCCATACTATACTTTACCTTTCATTAATCCCATAATTTGATCCATACTAACATTTCCTTCAGGTAAACTTCCGTTTGGAGATGTTGTATCACCACTTGCTACTTTTAAAGGCATATTATTTGTATTTGCACTTAATGTACCATTAGCTCCAGGTCTCATACCATCTAAAACATTCATCATATTTTCTCTTAATGTTGCTTTATCGGTTTCAGGAAGTGATGATTGCATCACTGGGTTCATTGGGGTTGGTGCTGCTACATTTGTTGTAGGAGTACCCATTCTATTTTCATAAACAGTTTGTTTAGGAGAGCGTACAGCTTCCATAAGAATGTCTTTCATTTCCTCTTGAATTGCCTCTTTTACAGCATCTTTTACAATAGTTTTTAATTGACTTAATTTCATGTTATATTGATTTATTATAAATATTAGATTAGTTTGCTTTTAAATCATTTGATCGTATATAAAATGCAAGTTCATCGATTAAAATTTGGTCACTTGCACTAAATGATGGTTCTCCTTTTAAAACTACAACACCTAATGAATCTGTTGCCGTAGCATATCTTTTTTGTAATGAACCAACTATTCCTTTATTATCAGCTACTGTGGTTAAAGTAAAACCATTTACTGTATCATTTGATGGAGTATCTAATTCTGCTTCATCTGGGATTAATTGGAAATCAAGTTCATCTAACCCTTCGGTATCACTACATCTTTCAAATTGTTGGTCTAATAAGTTTAGTAATTGAATTATTTGTTTTAATAATCCTAATAAAACAAGTAATGCACCTGCTATACCTAAAGATAGGGTGAAGATGGTTTTAGATAAAGTTTCTAGTTTTGTTATTAAGGTTTGAAATCTAAGGATTAAACTTGTAGGGATACCAACACCAGGAGGAACAGAAGTTGGTAGTGGTATTGATTTAATAATTTGAGAAGCAATTAAAAGTAAAGCTGATAATCCACCTAAAATTCCTGCTATAATTAAAGCAGTATTTAACATTTTATAAATTTGATTTAACTGTTTTACAATTCTATTTCTTTTTGCCTTTATTTTTTCTACTTCTTCTGGGGATGGGCATGGTCCTTCACATTCTTCTGCGGTGATTTGACCAGTTAGATATTTAATTATTTCACCTATTAAAAAAGATTGTAATAAAGTTAAAAGTAAAGGTATTAATCTTTCTTTACATTGTTGAATAAACATTTTTAGCAAAATTTTTAATGTACTTTTTTTGCCTAATGCTTGTATTAAAAGTATAGTTTGTGCTTTAGTTCTTGCTAAATCGGCTTTAGCTTTATCTGTTAAACCCTTTACAGATTTTAATTCTGTAGTTTTTAGATCTTCTCTTACTGTTGAATCTAAAGCATACGGAGTTAATTTTTGAGGAATAAATCCTTTTGCTGTAACTAAAATAGGGGGTTTTATAGCAACTTTTTCAGTATCTTTATTAACTGGGTAGGTAGCTTTAATTTTAAATCTTCCATTTTTATCTGTTCTAGTACTAAACTTAGTCCCAGGAAGAGGTAATATTACATTAGCATTAGCTATAGTTTCATTTTTATAAAAGTCAATTACAGTACCCTTAATTATATATTCTTTTTTAATTGTATTAGGTACTTCATAATAGGTTGTAGAACTAATAGTATAAGTACCAGGATCAACATTCATATCTTTTTGAAGTTCATCTAAGGCATTAATTATTAATTGGTCATTAGGTAAAGTATCTGAAGCTTCTGATATTTTATTAGGTATTGAATCTGTGCTAGTTACAACAGTTTCTGTTTTTAAAGCACCATCATTTAAAGATAAAATGTTAATATATCCTATATCATTAGTTCCTTGTCTAATTAAAGATGAAGAAGCTAAATAGGATTGAGTACCTAAACTACCTACATTATTTGGATTTGAATTATCTTTTGCCATTATTTTAGTCTTATAGAATTAGATAATAATGGGGATGTAATCTTACCATCTTTTGGTAGTAAATTTTTTATATTTTTACATACATCCATTAAAGATTGAGCAGCTAAATCAACACCTGATGTTTCAATGTTGGTTGCATTTATATCATAACCTTCTAAACCATTTAAAGCAACAGCTAATACTTGAATTTGCTCAACTAAAATACTAAATTGTTGTATAAAAGAACCTCCTAGTAAAGCAGGTTCATCTGCAGTTGTACCTCCTATTTTAATACTTGGGGATGAAATATTTATATTTTTAGAAGTAAGTCCTATTTGATTATTTGAAGACAAAGAAATTGAATCCTGAGCACTTGCTAATATACTATCAGAAGAAGCATTAAATATTAAACGATTTGAGTTTAAAATTATTTGGGGATTAAAAAATTCTCGGGGTAATAAAGGTTCTGGGTTTAATGCAGAATAATTTTCACTTGCTGCTCTTAAAGGGATCTGTTGATATGAAGTCATATAAATAGATGATAAATCTTCTTTTATATCTTCTATAATAGGCAACCATCCAGCATCAGATGAATCTTTAGGTTGACCATTTCTTAATATTGTAATAGGATCTCCATTTTTTCCAACAAATGACCAATTATTTTGATAATCATCAGTATTAGAAGAACCCGATATTGAATTTTTAGGAACTGTACTACCTAACCTTATAGAATTTCCCCATCTACCTTCATATATATTATCACCAGCAAAGGGAAGTAAAGGATGGATATTGGTTTTTTCTACAAATGAACCTTTTTCTAATAAGGGGCTATTTAATTTTATATCTGTTGAAAAATCTGTAACTCTACGAACTATACCACTTTCAATTTGTTCATAATCTACTTCTTTTCCAGGATTATTTGTACTTAAAGAATTAGGATAAGCATTATGATGTGGGTGATTCCAAATACCTACAGGATTAAGATAATAATATTGTAATATATTAGTATTATTTGTAATTTGACTTACATTTTTACCTGGAAGGTTAAATAATACTACTATTTCATTAATTAAAGGATAATTTTTTAAATAAGGTAATAAAGGGGTTGCTGTTGGATTAGTAGTTGTTTCTTCAATTGATCCCAAATTAGAAATAGGCTCAAAAAATATAGTACCTAACCCATTCCACCCACCATAAGTATTAAATAGGGGATGAGTATTACTAATAATTATATCCGTTACTCTAGCAGTAATAAATTGAGCTTTTAATGAATCTAGTTGAGAAAAAATATCTTCTCTATTCTGGATTGTTGCATTAAATGTAGAATTTAAACCACCAAATCCTGCTTTATTCATTATTTTCCTTTTTTTCCTCGAAGTTATTATTAAGTTTGTCTAACTCAGCCATTAAATCTGCTTTTTCTTCTTCTGTTATACCCATAGAATCTTCGCTGGAACTATTATTGAGTGCACGTTGTACTATAGTAGCCATTTTAATTAATTGTTCATCGTTACGAACACCAATATCCATATATTCTTTTATAAGGGGTACAATTAAAGTTGCATCACCTATATCATTAATAAGGGGTTTAAGTTCAGAGATTAAACCTGATATTTGTTTTTCTTTCTTTTTTTGATTGTTGTATATTTCTTCTAAAATATTGGAAAATTTTTTCTTCCCAAATACAACACTATCCAATGATCCCATAATATTATTTTATTATAAATATGAATATAAAAAGGATTTAGAATTTAGCGTAACCGTTCTCTAGGTAAAAAATATATTGTGATTTAAATACATCATGTAATTTATCCGCTATTTTTGTAATTTTTGGAGTTTTTACATCTACCATTTCCCTAATGTATATATAAAGTGCTTTTTTATTAAATACTTCTAATGTTTCTCTTTTTCTAAATAATTCAAGAATAGCATCTGCTATTTGAGCATCATTCTTTTTTGGGAAAAGTTCTAATATATTTTGAGTAGTATGATCTACAAATAAATCTATATATTTATCTAAATCACTTTTAGTTTTATTCTCATCCATTTTATAAGTATGGGTTGAGTTTTCACTAGTAAGTACATCTACATCTACTTTTTTTATTTTTTTAGTGTAATTTTTTTGGTTATATAGTATTAACCAACGTTTTACTATAGTTCCAAAATAAGAATAGGCTTTTGCTCCCCTTCCAGGGTCAAATAAATGCATCTTAGACAATAAAAAGGTTATTATTTCATGTTGCAAATGTTCTAAATTCTCAACCTCAGTATGATAAAATTTAAAAGTATGAATTATATTTTGAGTAAGCTTAAAAAAGGGATAATGAATATGTTGTTCATATATCACACTTCTTATTTCTGGATCAGGTTGGTTATTATATTTAACAATATAGTCCTCTGTCTCTTGAGTAAAGTAGTTTTTACTCTTTTTTCTTCTTTTTTTAGGTAGTGCCATTTAGTTGATTCGGAACTTATTCATCCCGTCTTGTAAGTTTTTTATTTGTTTAAAAAACCAACCGATTTCATCATCACTTTCAAAAATTCCTTTAGCATCAATTTTATTTAATCGATCACTAGTAAATTTAAGTTGTTTATTGAATTCACCAATATATTCATTGTATTGAATTATAATATCTTCTGCTCTTTCATTTTTACGTAAAAGGTTAAAAGTCGTATATCCTAAGATAACGACTAATAAGCTTAATATAATAATTATGATTTCTATCATTACAAATTATCTAACATATTTTTTAAACCTGGGCTTGTGATTGTATTAAGTGCCTTAGATTTGGTATTAGTTTTTTTATTTGATGACAATGTATAATTCTTCTTTGGCGTAGCCACGCTATCTTTAGAAAACTTTGGAAGCCATTCAATTTCAAATTCAATACGTGCAGCCATCATATCAGCTTGGTGTAATATAAATGGTAAAGATGTACGAGGTTTTGTTTCTGGCATAAATGATTTTAAATATTTTTCATTAGCAGAATCATATAAACCATCATGGGTCTGGATAGCTAACATTTCATTAAATGTATATTGTATCCCATATGATTGTAATAAAAATAATCCACGATCTGGTACAGAAGCAAATGCAATTTTCTTATTATGCATATATTCTTCACCTAATTTATCCCTTCTCCATTGATCAGTCTGAGGTATGTAAGATTCATGTTCTTCATCTCCCATTTTACCTAAATCATGATTAATCGCCGAAAATACCAATTCTTCCTGGGTAAAAGTAGTCATATCACAACCAAATCCTTCCCATACAGCGGACATGGATAAAGCGGCTTTTACTACTCTATTAACGTGATCTACATACCCACCTGGGAATGCTGAATGGTATTCTTTCTTATGGGATGCCGGCATTAGAATAATACGGTCTTCATATTTTTTATAGAAATCAAGTAATTTCTGTTTACGATCACCAGTTATATATGTTTCGATATTAGTATTAAATTCAACCCAATTTGCTTGAATTTGCTCTGCTGTTAATTTCATAACCCTTTATTTATTTATCTTTCAATTGCTGTTTTTACATCTGATATAATATCTTTACCCTCATTAAGTACCTTTTTATAAGTTTCTAATGGTTCTTGTCTGGTAGTGATAAAATCTAATTGGGCAAATTTACCCTCTAATTTTTCTAATAATTGAATTACATAATCTTTGTTTTTCATAATATATTTATATTGATTAACAGGGTATTCCTTAACCCCTTTTATTACCTTTATTTCCAATCCCTTCTTATTCCCTTTTCTTACAAAACCTGTAATACTAATGTACGAATAGATTTTTGGGGAACCTAATTATTTTTAAACTGCTTTAACTATTTCTTTGATTTTATATATATGTGCGCATTTTTCATATTCTTCATATGATTCAAAAAATTGGATTGCGCTGTCTAAAGTTTTAAGAAATATTTTTGGATTAAAATTTATAATAGCATTAATATCATCTTTTTGATCTAAATTAATTTGCTTTATATAACTCCAAGCCCTGTGATAGACAGTATATTCAGATGCTTCCTTAGTAGATTCAACATTATAATCTGGTTGTTCTTGTTTAAGAAATTTTTCTAATTTTTTATGGAATATTTCATGATTTTGAATGAGTTTAACAAACATCCCTATTTTAGCATAAGGTCCATTCATAAAATCTTTTATTTCTTGTTTGGTCTTATCATCTTCGATTTCCTTACCATCTACAAATAGTTGAAATATTTTATTTTTATCTATCATTAATGTCATTTAATTATAAATATGTAAATTAATTCTCTAATTCCTTAATTTCCTGTTCTACATCCTTTAAAATCTTTTCTAAGACTTTATATTCATGAACAACATCTTTTTTATTAGGGTTATCTGGGTGGTAATCCCATAATTCATCCATTACAGTGCTAACTGCTAATAAATCATTAATTAATTCTGCTTTTTGTTCTTCTAATGTTTGTTTTTCCATAATTTTAATCGTAAATTTTATCTTGTATTTCTTTTCTTAAACTTTCTAATATAAGTAAGGTACCATTAATATCTCGTGATTCCAAAGAATCAATAGCTTTATTTACTTTATAATATAATCTTTCTTTAATTTGGTAATTCATTAGTCAAATATAATATTAAGTTCTTTTTCAACTTCAGCTTTAGGCCCTATATCGGTATTAAATATAGTTTTTATAAATATAGTAGCTGTGTCCCCTACCATTTGATTATCAAAGAAAATTTGTTGTTGGGGAAATGTAGTGTATTTACTACGTGTACCTAACAATTCAGAAGTATAAGGACAATCTAAACATTGGTGTTTACTAACCTCATAACCTACAATATTAAGTGGAGGATGGAGTTCAGTCATATTTTCAATAGTATAGGTTAAATTTCCAACAGGAATAGGATTTAAATAATCCCCACTAGTAAAAAAACCAAGAACACTATACAAGGGTACTGTAAAAGTAAGACCATTTATCCAAAGCCAATAATTGGAATCAAATATAGTTTCAACTAAAGGAGTACCATTAATAATATAATCTGGATGTATTTCATCTAGTTCACCTTTAATAGTAAAATATTGATATCCCCAATGTTGAATATGCCAATATCCATTCCCATCTTGATACACCCCAGGAGAAACTACGGGGTCAATATAAAAGAAGGTATCACAATTTCCATCTAAACATGGATATGGAGATAAAGTAATCTCCTCCTTACTACATGCAAGGAGGGAAATTACTAAACTTATGTAAATTAACTTTTTCATTATGCTGCAAATTCTAAAGCTTTACTAAACATTTTTTTATTTACAATCTGATCTTGCTTAAAGTTTTTAATAACTCGAGCTTGACGTTTTTTTCCTGTTTTTGTAATATATTCGAAATTACCTTCAATAATATTTTCCTGAACACGATTAAATACTTCCCAAAGCATATTACCTTCATCTTTTGAACGTTGAGCTTCTAAAACTTCTTCAATTGCTTGATCATCAAAGGTATTTTCCGTACCTTCTACTCTAATATCTAGAAACGATTTAGCAAGATCAAACATTTGTTCTTCTTGTAATTCAACTTCTTTCATCTTATTCATTGCTTCAACAGTTAAAGGTAATTTTTCAACCATTTCTTTAATAGTATCTTGTAAAGTTGAAAAATCATAACCCATATGACGAATCTTAATATCCTCAAATGTATCTGTAGCTATAACTAAACCATTTTCACAAATCATTCTAAACAATCCAGCTGTAAATTGGAATGAATTTTTTCCATCATGTGAATTTGTAAGTAATACTTGTGGGTAAACAGTATCACCATCTTCACCATTAATAACAACATCATTATTTCTAAAAACAACTAAATGTTTTTGGAAACCATTTGTTGATTCTTTTCTAGATTTAACTTCTTTTGCATCAACAACTCCCCAACCTAATAATTCCATATCTTTGATCACTTGATCAGTTGGAATGTGGGTGTACTTATCGCTTGTATTTTCTGAACCAACTTGGGTAAAAATACTTGGAGCGATTTCTTTTAACTCTTCTAAACTTTTAAACTCTGAATTTGTGTAATTTAACATAACTTTGATTTATTTAATTATTAATATACTTGAATATACGAAAGATAGCCCGGGAAGCCAAGCTTCCCGTGCATTACTTTTAAAGCTTTTCTAATAAACTTGGTGAAACTCTAACTTGACCTCCAATACGACCTTTAGGAAGATTAATTTCTGTAACCCTAATGTTTTTAGTCATAATTTTTTCAATTTTAAATTGCTTACCAATAGCACTTTTATGATTAATTTTAACAACATCTCCCACTTGGAAAGCTTCTTTAGTTAATTTAGGAGTAACTTTACCTTTACGAGCGGTAACTTTAAATCTTAATTCACTATCTGAATAACGGATAGCACCTGTGCTAATATTAACACCATACTTTTTTTGCAATTCTGTAACTGCATTTTCAAAATCAACTCTGAAATTTTTAACTTCTTGAACTGTCATAACCTTTATTATTTTTAGTGCTGTAACTTCATTATCACAACATGGTGAATATACGAATGATATCCTGGGTAGCCAAACCTCCTGCGCATTACTTTTAAGAAATCACAAGAGAAATCCCACCTGTAGCTCTTAACATAGAAGAACCAGCATCTACAGTTCCGGTGGGTGTAAAAGTATATCTCCCTTGTCCTTTTGGAACTACAACTGATGAAATATAAGATGAAGTAATTAAAGTATTATTATCAATCCCATTAAAATCAGAATAAGTCCCTAAAGCATTAGTAGGTTGCCCCGCATATGATCCACTTAAATTTCTAACTGTTTCTACAGTAAAATAAGATGATCCCGTACTATTTAGATTAGTAATTACAAAACCATAAGATGTACCTGCTGTTAATTCTTCAATAGGTGTTCCTTTTCCATTTAATTGTTTTGCAGTATATGATGCCATATGATTGTTTTTTATTATAAATATGTAAGGGGCGAAAAACGACTCTTTCTCTTATACATGCTCATATCCATAAATACGTATATACAATATATATAAAAAAATACTAAAAATAGCGTGTATACTTGAATTGGGGTTTGTATATTAACCACATGAATAAAAACTTTATTGAAATAACAAGGGATAATCTCTCTAATTTTTTATCCGCACCTAAAATACTAGTAGTATTTGGGTCTATGGGTTGTGGAGCTTGTAAAAGAATAAAACCTAAATTAAAAAATGTGAGTGATTTAATTCCAATAGCATATGTAGATGTACAATCTTCTCCTAGATCAGTATTATTATATCCAAATACTATAGAAGAAGTACCTACAATTGCATATTTTGAAAGAGGGTATTATAAAGCGAGAATTAATTTAGAAACACTATGGTTTGACATAGAAAAAATTGTAAAAAACGAATATTTGTAAATTATGGAATTATTATATTTTATTAGTGGAGTACTATCGGTAGGGATACTATATGGGGTTAAGTTATTACGTTCGGTAAAATCTTCACATACGGAATTGCTGGCGCGACATCAATCACAATCAAATATCTCCTCTATTAGAAATGCGGATGTGGATGATGCAATAGATGATCTGAAAGTATTAGTTAAAGATATTCAGGCGAATATGGAGAAAGATCAGTATGAGAGTCTGAGTAGTATCAATAAGCGTATAAAAGAATTAGATACGGTAGCATATGGGAATGTGAGTAAAATTGAACAATCGAATAAAGTGTTTAACAAAAATGTTACGGATGCATTTAATGAAATAATGCAATTAAAAAACACCATAAAATTTATGGCGCAAGATCCAAACATGACAAGTAATTATTAAATGGAAAAACTAATAATTGATAAGGATTTAACCGAACCTACATTAAATTGGATTTTAAATAAAAAAAACAGGGATAGTTATTTAAATCCAATAGGTGAAAATGGTAGGACTCATAATTTTTCTAAGAATGAAGAAGAATTTATTAATGGTTTAGGGTTAAATTATACTAGTATAGAGATTATAGGACAAATTATCTTGTCCCATTATGGGTTAGATTTAGAAACCGAACTAAATCCATACTATAATTATAATATTTCGTGGTATTCTAGTGGGTTTGAAGAAGAACCAATTAGAAGTGACAATTTAAAAGGGAAAATTGCTGTCCGTTTTAATGTAATGTTACAAAAACCCACAAGTGAAAAAGAAATTGACGTAAATGAAGTATGGGTAGAAGTTAGAGGTATATCTCGTTATGGGATTAAAAAAATAAAGGGTAGAAAAAATATGGTTATGGTGTCTATGGAATACCATGTTGATGAAAATGTAGCGAAAGAAAAGGGTTGGTTACATCCTGATTGTAAAGCCATTGAATCTAGTCCTGTCTGGAATAAAGATAATCACTATAATGAAGATAAATATTACCCCTATATTGGTTTAGAGGTTAAAATAGATAACTCTGTAATAACTAAAGAGATTGAGGAAGAAGAACAAAAAAAGATTTTAGAATTAGCACATGAATTATATGATGATAATACTGATGAGATAAGAAAAAACCATATTAAAAAAATTCTGGGGTATGCTTAATAAATATCATAGATATCTTAATTTACCTTTTGAAATACGAAAACCTCAAATTTGTAATGTTAAACCCAAAGATTTAAAACATTATGATATACCCTACCATAAAGATGAGAACATAGAAAAACTAGCTGACCAACTAGGTTTGATTATAGTTAATACTGAATTATTTTATACTCCTGGGGGTAAAAAACTACCTATACACATTGATGATTGGAAACAAGATGATCATGTTAAAATTAATGTTTCATGGGGTCCTCCTGAAGGAACAACAAGATGGTGGAATGCCCCCAATTTTACTGAAAAAGAAGAATATAATAGTAACTATAGGAGCATAAATGAGTATGATAATGTCAAGTCAGAAAACTTCTCTGATAGACATCATAGGAGTATAGTATTGAAAGAAGAAGAATGTGAGTTGGTATATGAAGCAAATACCGATCAACCAAGTTTAGTTAACGTGGGTACATTCCATTCTTCATATAATCCAACCGAAGAAGGAAGGTGGACGCTATGTTTTATATTAGGTTATAATAAGGATGATTGGGATAACTTAGTTCCATGGGATAAAGCCATAGATTTATTTGAAGAATTTATCGACGGCGAAAATTTTTAAGAAAAAAAAATTTCGGATCTTTGACATTTTGTATTTTTTGGCCTAAATAGGCTTTGCGATATAAGTATATACAATTCGATGGTGTAAGATCGTACGAGCTTTATGTGTTGGTCTACACCCTTTTCTTCACATATACACGCTATATGGATACCAACGCGTATGGGATTATGTACATATATATGCGGCGGTACGCCGGCATAACTTATGTATTAAGTATGTAATCAGTATGTACGGGTAAGGTAGTAAGTACGGTGTACAGAAGTACCACCGCGGTAAGGAGTACCACGGTAGTAAGTAATGTGTTTGTTATAATGTTATTCGGCTGGCAATAGCGCTACAGCGTCTTTGCCCCAATGTTTAATTGCGATATCTCTATAGTGTATACCCTCTTTAATGTCATCACCACGCCATATGTTTTCATAGCCAATGTTTATATCAACTGTTAATACATACTTTGGGATTGGCTCACTGCCTTTAATTATATTGTTCATAACCTTTATTTAATATTATAATTTTATTTTATTGTATTCAACTTTTTTAGTGGTAGTGATACAGGTAATTAAATCATCTACAACACATGGATCGACGA
>Ga0181390_1000025_pt1 | contig 46028 bp, 74 predicted proteins | sample 13SPOviralmetaG_FD_130085 | JGI IMG/M metagenome (GOLD analysis project Ga0181390, IMG submission 130085) | Marine viral communities from the oligotrophic San Pedro Time Series (SPOT) site, San Pedro Channel, CA, USA - 13 SPOT_SRF_2010-07-21 | ecosystem: Environmental > Aquatic > Marine > Strait...
CACCGGCAATCAAACCTGAGTAGTGAGCCATGTCAACCATTAAGTAAGCACCAACCTTATCTGCAATTTGACGGAACTTGCGCCAATTGATTTGACGTGGATAGGCACTGGCACCTGCAATAATGAGATGTGGATTATGTTCAACAGCAAGTCTTTCAACTTCGTCATAATCAATCCAACCATTCTCGTCAACACCATAATTTGCTGCATTATAAACTTTACCTGAGAGAGTAACAGGTGCACCGTGAGTGAGGTGTCCGCCACTAGCAAGATCCATACCAAGTATTCGATCACCCGGCTTCAGAAAGGCTTGAAATACTGCTAAGTTAGCGTTAGCGCCAGAGTGCGGTTGTACATTAGCAAACTCACAATCATACAAGTCTTTCAGTGTGTCGATGGCAAGCTGCTCAATTTCATCCATGTGATCGCAACCATTATAGTAGCGTTTGCCTGGATAACCTTCAGCGTATTTGTTCGTAAATTCCGATCCACATAGTTTCATTACAGAATCAGAAGCGAAGTTTTCAGAAGCAATGAGCTCAACGGTTGTTTGCTGTCGCTTCAATTCTTTTTGATAAATTCTATCGATTTCAGTGTACATTAAGTTTAGCTATCCTTTCGTATGCTATGGAGGCGTGGTCTTCACCTTCAATTTGAGTATATGGTATGTTAAGGGTTTGGAATTGATTTAATATTTCAAGATCGATTTGAACACTCTGAGTTTCGTCTTGAGCTCTACCATCTTGCTCAAAGTTTTCTCGAGGACGACTTAACATAAAGTTAATGTTGTCGTACATTTCATAGCATTCAAGAGCGAGCTTATCAATCAAGTCACTATACAGAGGAGTACCGTAGACCTCTCTATATATGGGACTAAGCAGGACTGGGCTATCAGTAATAACATAGTCTACCTTTCCGCTTAGTCTTAGTATTTTTCGATGTTGGTGTGCTAAGATCCAAAGCTGATCTCGTAGCATGGGAATATTACTTTCCCATACGCATTCTTTTGCAAACTCGTCTACTAACTCAACGCTATAACCAAGGAGCTTCATCTTATAGAATAACCCTGCGGCTGCAGTCGATTTACCTGAGCATGGCCCACCATAGAAATTTATTACTTTGGTTTTTTTCATAAACAATATTCCCCAGTATGTCAATAAGTATCAGGCTATTCTAACACATTGGGGCTGAAATGTCAACTACTTCTTTCGGTTTGGTCTATTGCTCTTAGGCATTAGCGACTCTCGTCTTTTTGCCGCTTTTCTTGCATCTTCTTCTTTTTGTTTTTCCGACTTTTCTGCTGGAGTAAAATGGACTCCACAATAGTTGATCCGTTTCTGGATGAAGAAATAGTCATTTGCGATACGTTCTTCGTTTTCATACTCGTGGCAGCAGGCCATGTCATAGCGACGTTCTCCATTGATAATGTTTTTAAACTGATCTGGTTCATTAAACGTAGCTGTTCGTTTAAAGTCAAAACCATATACATTCATTACATCAAAATCGTACTCGTTAATTAATGCCATGATATACATTCCCGTAGAAAAGTTACGTTCCATAACAATGCCGGGAACGGTGTATCTGTTGAGTATTCGGTTACGGCTAGGGAAGCATTGATGTTCGTTAAAAATGAAATGCTCTCGAGTCAAGTACTGATTCATATTCAGTATGTTGATACTACGATCTTCGAGTGCTTGCATTAATCGAGGTGGATTTGTTTCGGGTTTGACACGATTTAAAAAGTAACGATAGTCCCAAAAGGCCCATACATCATTACGTTTTCCGTGGGTTTTTTTATATTTGCGATCATCGAAATATATCGCAGGACGGTTGATGCGGATTACAATATCATGATCATCAATCTCTTTACCTTTCATTTGTGTAAAGAGAGATTCAGCATTACCAACGAGTGCGATCGATTTACCTTTGACAAAGTCTTGAAGTGTAGGACCTTCCGGCTCACCGGGCTTTCTATTTTTCATAATATACTGTTACCTAATTAGGGTATTAACGCATCATAGTAATTTTTACTTAATTCACCACGGACAACAGTTTCGCCTGTCTTGCGGCATTTTACATATGTTTCTTGTGCTGTACCACCGGGAGGTGTAAAGGTTCGGATTCCGGCTGCGGTAGTTCCATTCGCATCAGGATACGTATCAGCTGCAGTGGCTGCGTTATCGTATTCCCATATAGTGTTACTGCCTGGTACTGTTACATATGCCATTCGTTGTTATCCGTTTGTTAAATAATCCAAATTCCAAAATACAATGTACCGAAGAAGAAAAGAACAAATGCTAGTTCCTTCCAATCATCGGGGCTTTTAGGATCGAAGTTACTCATTGTCGACTAGTATTAAATCAAACGTTGCAGAACAAGTTTGCCCACCGTTTGGAGCTAAAACGTCCACTCTGATATCTGTCTTTTCTGTAAACTTTAACGGAACTGGATATTCTACTATAACGTTTTGACCACCAGCGGCATATGAAATGCCCTTGATTTGAAATATGTTTCCGACGGCAGTATCTCTAGCCATAAGAGAATATTTCAATGAAGCATTTGTAGCAGCTTTATCTGAACCCATTTGAGCTTTAATAAGATATGCCGTCTTACCAGCAGGTACTGTATACACTGCCATTAATGTTTGTGCTTTATCCGCAATAATTCTTGCGGCTTCTGTACCACCCATAGTTAATGATACATCAGCATCATTGTTGGTATCAACCATTCTTGCTCTAAAAATACGAGAGAATACAGTAACACCAGTTGCGCCGATATTAATCGTCTCTGATACCTCATTATAAGAAGCATCGAGTCCGTTGACTAATACTGCAGCACCTGCATTACTTGTAGATGCAACAGCGACGACACTATTAGCAGGATATGGATATACCACATCATCATCATTACCTACACCATTACCGTCCCATATAGTACCACTTGCAATATCACCGGCTGAAGCACCAAACTTATTGATGTGACCATAACCATCTACGAGCCCAGCAGAGATTGGAATGTTAGATGCAATACCAAACGAGTTGATGATATTACCATCTTTATCTGCGAGCATGAATGCTTCAAACAGAGTTTTGTTACCTTGTAAATATGCTTGGTCGTTTTTATTCCAAATTGCCATGATAGTCTACCTTACTTTTGCCATCCCTTTATATATTCAGTACTAAAATTAGCTTTACTGAAGTTTAAACGATCGACTAGCTTTAGAGATCCTTTTCCGAGGTGATCGATAGCAACAAATCCTTCTTGACCTGTTACTTCGAATCCATCTTTAGTCTTGAGTAAAGTTCTTAGTCCATCGACATTATTGAGTTTATCAATTACTAATAGCTTTGCATCGACCAACAAGTTGTACATGGTAAATATTTGTTCGATTTGCTTTTGATTTGATTTGGTAAATACTTTAAGAGCTGCATCTCGTAGAGCAAACTTCTTATCTTTACTCTTCTGTTGCTTAACCTTATCAGCTTCTTTTTGATAGTATTCATGAATATGTTGTTGAAGGCCTATGATAAATCCTTTTGGATCATCTACACGTGAGCCATCACGTACTTTCAAATTAATGTATCGATTAGTACGCTCGTTGAGTGCCTTGTTATTAGCAAATTCATTTAATACATTTGCTTTAGTACGCTGAAACAATGTACCGGCTTTAGACAAGATACGAGTTAATTCTTCTGTTTCTGATTTTGTAAATGTGGCATTACCTGAACGATCTTCGAATACAGCATCTACTGACCAGACACTTGACGTGTCTTTGAGCTTAGTTGCGATTCTCTCACCAAAACTTGCTGACATTGATTCAAAATCTGATCCTGAGTATGTTGTGTGCCAAACCACACCGATTTTGGATCTTGAAATTTTCTTTCCGAGGTCACTGTCTTTTGGTACCGCGTAAACAATGGTATTAGGATGGAAAGTAATATGCGTTTCTCCATCAATAGTTTCTTCTTGTATATCATCATTCGTATAGAGGAAATCACCTTGAACTACTCCTGTAATTCCGAGCTTACTAAACTCGGCAAGAGCGACTTTGAATTTATCATTCAGTTCGCCACTTAAATCATTATCAATATCTTCGTTTGTCTTATATACTTTTGGATTCTTGTTGAATACGCCTTTCTTTGCGACAAAGAACTTACCATCACTGGGATCTATACCAGCAAAGATTGCCGGAGCACCATCCCACTTTACTGATACACTTACAGGAGCCGAAGCATTACCTGCTAACATATCACGTAAAGCACGAAGGTAATCAAACACATTACGAGTTCCCTTTACACCTCCATCAATAACCGCATCTTCAAGATGAGTCATGTGTAGGTTTTTACCTGCGGCTTCTTCTAGATACCGCTTGAATCTTATCATATTAGTTTACTCGTCTTAGCTGCTTTGGCTGCTGGGAATACTCCGATACGTGCATTGTCGATAAACTCACCAGCAACACGAGCACCTCGATCACCAGTGTATCGGGCGTAATAAATTGGTTCGTATCCTCCATCACTTAGGATACTACCATTGCTGCCCTTATGCGATGAAGTGATTTCGTACGTAGCATTACCTGCTACCTTTTTCAATTTCAAAGTACCTTGATGAAACTCGTCAACGTTCTCAGCGCCTGGATCAGAACCAAAGGATGTTCCATATACTGACATGTTAATAATTGAAACATCTTTACATGGCCGATGAGCTGAGTTACCTCGCTCAAAGCCATTCGGAAATTCTTTCTTTAAGTCTAATATGAATTGCTTAACATCTGCGTTATCTGAGAATGCACTATCGCTTAATCCACCGTATTGTTGGAATTGACTAGGCTTAGTACCAGCTTTATGAGATAACCAAGCAACCTCACTACCTGTAGCATCTACAATTGAGAAGTCAGACTTTGGTGCTCGTCTTCCTTTCTGAGGAGTCGAGATAATACCAGCACATTCAACACTCCGGCCATTGACCTGCAAGGTGATGATAGGCTGATTCTCAGCTTCGAAGGTTTTCTCTAATACTTTGATAAAGTTTTTAAGATAAGCATCCTCAGCTGCAGTACCGGCACCAGCACCTTTACCACCAAACTCAGGTGTCTTCAAAAACTCTTTAGAGTAATTTACACGAACTGGTTTACGAGTCTTAGTGTCTGTACCGACAAAAGTATCTCGATAGCCTCGCTTCTCCATACCCTTTTCAATATCGTCTAAATGGCCTCGATCCAAAACAACAGCGCCTTTCTTGGTTAAGAAAGGCTCGCCATCTTTAACTTTTTGAACGAATACTTGAGTTCGAGCTCCACCACGTTTAGTGAGATCCGAGTGTTTCAAGTCAACATAAAGCTCATTTAGGAATTGTTTGAAACGTAACATTAATGTTCCTATTATTATATCTAACAGTTTTAGTTATTTATAATTAAGTGATTTGTACGTCATCAAATACAGGTCTTTTCTTCCTTGCTCCTAAGCGTTGGCCAATGTCAGTCTTGTCGAACACAGGACCATTGTCTTGGTTGGGACTAGCCCCACCACCATTACCACCACCATCGAGATTAATGTTCTTCTGAGCGGATTCTTCAAGCTCATAGATCTTCATCTTAGCTCGTTCAATACCAACTAAGAATCGACGATAGTAACCGAGATCACTCCAACGATTTTTAAGTTGTTTGATCATAAGTTGACCAAGTTCGTCTAAAGCTTCAGATGTTACCAGACCGAGGATGCAATCTGCTGTATGAGTAATACCCATTGACTCAGAAGTGTTTGTAAGATCAACGTCTGAATTCCCATAGCCGTCGCGATTAAACTGGCTAGAAGTAACCAATGCACAATTGAATTCCATTGCAAGACCACGTACCTCCTCAGCAATGCTTTTAACTAGATTGTAACTGCTACTAGCAGCAGCCCCCTTTACTCGAGCGGATGCACAGATGTTAAGGTAATCTAGAAAAATAACATCGGGCTCGAAGTTTTTCTTAAGTTTTAACTCATTCAATAAGTGACGGAAGTGACCTGAGTGAGCAGAACCAGTAGGGTATTCTTTAACGATAAGCTTGCCGGTTGTCTTACTCTTATAGCGATTCATCCGCTTTTCATATACATCACGTGGAATGTCTTGAACTTCATCAAGAGTAATATCCATGATGTTAGCATCAATACGTCGACCGATTTCTTCTTCAGCCATTTCCATAGTGATATACAATACATTCTTACCATACATCAAATGGTTAGCAGCCATGTGGCATTTCAATAAAGACTTACCGCCACCGGTAGTTGCTAACAATACAGTCATAGACTTACGAGGTAAACCACCCTTCGTAATCTTATTTAGGATGTCAATGTCGAACGGAATGCGTTCTTCTTTCTTATGGTAATGTTCATAACGATCTTCGAAATCAGTTAAGAAGTCGTGACCAACACTACTATCGAAGCTGACACCTAATGAGTCTGCTAAGAGTTTGGGAATACCACCTTTGTCGTTTTCACCATCCTGACCATCGAGGATCATGATCGCTTTACGAATGGAGTTATATAGATCTTTGTCTTGGCAAAACTTTTCAGTTTCATCAAGCAAGAATCCTTCATTGGTGTTTGGGTCCACCTGCAATTCATCGATTGCTTGATGTACCTCTGAGTATGTTTCTTCAGTAAGATCTTTACGCTTATCTATTGCGAGTTTAAGAGCCTCTTTTGAGGGAGGCTCTTTATATTTTTCTACGTACTCGGAACATGTTGCAAAGATTTTACGAAGCGCATTATCATCGAAATAGTCTTCTTTGAGGTAGGGATAAACCTTACGGCTAAAATCCTCATTCAGTATCAGATTCGATAAGATCGTCTTCTCTAACATTTACGTCATCCTTCTCAAGATTATTAAGCTTAAATCGTCGTTCAATGAATGCTTTGAACTTAGGGCATTCGATAAGACCTTCAAAGAATTCGTCATCTTTTTCAATGTCTTTAGCTCGACGCTTGGGTTCAATTACTTCACCAGTATTTTGATCTACTACATTGTACCAACCTTGGTTAGCTTTACATAGGTGTCCAGATTCCATGGCTAACTCGAACAAGGCTGACCACTTTTGGATACCTTCATCATATAATACAGTGAAGGGTAACTTCGACTTTTCTTTAACGTATCTTGATTTTTCGATGTTGATTGTAAATCTCCAACCGCGTAAATCAGTACCATCCTTTTCCTGAGCCTTAGTAATAATAAAGACTTGGTTAGCAGAGTACATGATACCGGTACCACCAGACACCACGTCCTTCGGAAACATGCCTATTTCCTTATAGGTATGGTTTACTGCCACTAAGGGAATATCCCTTCCAGTGAGCTTAGGTGTAATGATACGGAACAATGATTTAAGCTGTTTGGCTCGAGACATATCAGCAACACTCTTTTCGTTTTCAGCATCCTCAACCTCTTTACGAGATGCAAGGTTACCAATACTATCAATCATGATAAAGACTTTGTCGCCCTTATCAATTTCATTGAGACGCTTGGTAGCATCAAACTTAAGTTGTTCAACATCTTCAATAGGAACGTGGATAACACGATCAATGTCAATGCCATAGCTGTTGAGATAGTCAGGTGTAACACCATACTCAGAATCATATAGAATTGCGATACCTTCTGGATACTTGTTCAAATAAGCCTTCATACAATACAAACCGAGTAATGTTTTAAAGCTTTTCGATGCACCAGCTAGTACAGTGAGCCCTGGTAGTAATCCACCATCGAGGGACCCACAGAATGCAATGTTAACGATTGGTAGTTCTGTTTGGATAGGATCTTTGTCGTTAAAAAACGACGATTTTGAAAGTACAGTCGATCCCTTGACTGAACCAGCTTTTAGCATTTTATCTAGCAAGCTCATATTAATCTCCCTTCAGTATTTGATATAGTTTATCCGCGAATGCGTCAAGTTTGTCATAGCGATCTGGCCAGTAAATGTAATCTTTTTCTGGATTCGCTTTGAGATTATTGAGCAAAGGTACGACAGCATCATAAATGAGTTGAGCCTTAGCTGCGTTCGATTCAGCAGAAGCAGCAGTTGTAGTAACAGCCTCTTTTGCTTGTTGAACAACTTCTAACTCATCAGCATTTACTGCGGTAAAACCAAAATCAAAATCTAGAATAGTCTCTTCTTTAGTTGACATGTTTTCTCCTTAAAAGATAGGGAGCCCGAAGACTCCCAAACATTTTAACCACGGGCGAGATCTTTGAAGATTGCGAGATCGTCATCATCGTCATCAGAAGCTGCAGATGAAAGGTCAGCAGTAGGCATTGCAGGCTCAGATACCGCAGACTCAGTAGACATGCTTGAGAGGTCTAGGTCGTCAGTGGTGTCTGAAGCAAAGGTTGGTGCTGCCGCAACAGGTTCAACGGATTCAGATGCTAGATCAAGTACTCGATAGAGCTTGGTCTTAAGTTCTGAGTAAGACTTGAAGTTCTTAGGATCTACAAGGTCTTGCAGAGAATGCTCAGCCTTCCATGTTTCTTCCATTTGATCGTCATCATCAAATAGTGGAGTTGGAGCATCAAACTCAGACTTATCATAGTTTGGGTAACCTTCGAACTGTCGAATCTTAAGACGGAAGTTTGCACCTTCCCAAAGATCGAATGGGTTTACTGGATCTTCATCCTCAAATGTAGGATTCATAAGATCGTTTAACTTATCGAAGATTTTCTTACCGAAGGCATACATGAATACCTTACCTTCGTTTTCAGGGTTAGCGGAATCTTTGACTACGTAAATGTTAGAGTAGTACTTGAGACGACGCTTTTGCTTACGAGCTTGATCCTTATCAGACTCAACACCAGAGTTCCAAAGCTTAGAGTTAAACTCAGAAACTGGATCATCTATGCCGACTGTAGTCAAGCTGTTTTCAATGTACCACAAACCTGTAGGACCTTGGAAGCCATGATCCCAGATTCGAACAAAAGGCATTTCCTCACCGTTAGGTGCTGGTAGGAAACGAATAACTGCAAAACCGTTACCAGCTTTATCGCGAGTAGGTTTCCAGAATTTACCTTCGTTAGGATCTGAATAAGATTTAGTGGTGATTTTCTCGAGTTGCTGGTTGAGCTTGTCGAGAGACTTAGAACGATTCTTCTTGAGCGAAGCAAAGTCAGTGGGTGCCATAATAGGTTCTCCTTTGTATATAGCGTTGTATTTGCGAAGTATTGCGATTAGAAGAAGTAGCCACGGATTATCTCCTTGAACTTCTTTTCATCATAAACTAGAAAGGGCTTATACTTTCTAGATAGTCTAATTATATCACGTGAGATGATCCTGTCAACGATTACTTTGTCCCAGTAGGAAAAAATATTTGCTGACGCAGTCAATATTGTAAATGTCTCTAGCGAAATCTGCCTTTGATTATACAATGTCATAATGTAAGGATGCTGACCATCCCGTGATATAAAATTTTGTTGATAGTCTTCTTTAAGATTTTTCAACTCACTTTTGAAAGTATACGACAAGGACTCCTGTCGTTTCTTCCATTCTATATATCTAGAGTTTGATTCCTCATCTAAGAGTTCACGAATCCAGATATTCGGTTTTACTAGCATATTAGCGAGCATAAGATTTATAAAGTCTTCTCGCTTAGCTAGTTTAGTGAAGAAGTACGAGTCATTACGAGTACGAAATGTATCCATAGATGCTCGGACTTTTCCATTGTACTTGAAGTAGTCATACGAATCAGTAGTAAAATGCTTCTTCATCGCGAGGTATTTAATGTATACCTCGTAGCCTACATCATTCACAGATGTCGGTGAGATCATCCGTTTCGTCCTTTTGTACCATACGAAGAGTCACAGCCTCACTGCGAATCTTTTCTTTTAAGATCGAACTTTTCTTTACAATCTGAGCGATCGTTTCAATTTCAACGTTATTCCTTTCGGCGTACTCAACAAGAGCATCGATGTAAGGAACTCCTTGCGATATATGTCTTGAAATCTCATGATGTATTTTATCAGGCGTTAGTGCCACAATTGACATATCTTCTTCATCTCCTTTCCTATTCATATGCGTACCATTCTATCATACTCCTAGCCGATTGTCAACTGTTATTTGTAGATAATGCGAGTATAAAAATCGGCCTAATAGATTTTACTCCATTAGACCGACTATTCTAACACATTAAGAGGTGATTGTCAACTATTTATACGGTTATAGAAGGTATTTCTTCGCAAAAGAGTTGAGTAGGAAGCTCGCTGAGGGGAGCCTCTTGGAAGGAGCACCCAATGCTATGTTGCACAAAGGGTACTGGTTGGTGTGGCGTATACAAGTGTATGAACTTTTCAGGATTTAAGGCTTGGTACACTCCAGATATAAGACTGAGAACTAGTATTCCACCTATGGCAAATCCATATAAAGTATTTTTCGTTTTCTCTGACATGACGTTTTCCTTACGATGACATCGCTATGATGAAGAACGGCAATAAGAGAGGAACTAATAATGAAGCTGTCGCGTACACGGCTTCAGTAATACATGACCATGCGTTAGTTTGTCGGAACTCATTAAAATTGTTCATGATCCTCCAACTCCGCTGGTAAGATTGGGCGACGGCTTACTTTGTAGCCTGCTTCAATCCACTCGCTTTCTGTTCGGCAAAAGTTACGATTAACGTAATTATGGCCTACGGTTACTACTTGTACTCTGGCGCAGATTGCACCATCTTCTTTAATTTCGCTGGCGATATAATCTCTAGGAGCTGCTACGGCTGGGAGAACGATCAATACACACAAGGCTGCTATAAAGTTTTTCATTAATGAAAACTCCTGTAATATTCTAGGGGGTAAGGTTTTGGGTAAATAGGTAACACTGTCACCTGTTTACGATAGTATATATACATCCGAAGTGCAAATAAGCACTATAAATTAGATGACATTTTAGAATTTATTGTATTACCGTTGGTTATGGGTTGACAAAAGTTGAACAGACTATATCTCTTCGAATAGGACGTCGTTAACGTAATCATCCTTATCGGATTCTGATATTCCCCATGAAAGAATCGAGGAATGCAGCATCTTATTCATTTTCTGATTGATACAATATTTGTTTTGAGCGTCAGTCGTATCTAAACTTTCGTCTACTTTAAGTCCTCGTATCGCATTGAAATAGAACTCAGCCATTATTCCTGCAGCTAAGATAAGTTGATCTGTTTCTGGTCCTTGTCGGATCGATCCAGCAGCAATCATTTCTGGTGTAAAGATTTCTTGAGCCCAAGGTGGTAACTCACGTTCTCGCTTCCATTCAAAAGTTTTAGTAATATCTTGAAAGAAATCGGTGAATTCTTTTTGATTCTCAGTTGTAGGTGAGAAGTCACAGAAGCAACCACTAATCTTGTTAGGGGTCGCTACTATGTCTAAGCCAAAGATGGGTGCATCGATGTTTGATGCCGGAAAAACATTCATATGTAAAAGCCATTGCTTACGATTTTTACCTCCGGGTTCTATAATCTTAAGGTGTGCTTTTCTTATTTTATTCGAAGTCCAAAACCAATCAGTCCACCCTTCAAACTCGTGGACATGCTTTGCATTAGCGTATCGAGTCATTTCAAGATCAAATGTATCTCTTAAAGCAGATGCGACTTCTTGACACTCATCTATTAAAGTTCTGCTCATTATTCTTCCCATTCACCAGTACTGTTCAGGTTTGCTAATCTTGCTTCGCCACTCTCAAACTCGTCCTCATTCGTATAGTATTCTTCCATCAACTCTTGGAACAAGCGCTCAGCGTATTCAAAACAAATCTTAGCTTCATCAGCCATTCCATCATGTAGTAAGTCACGTATACCCTGAATGAGCTCTCGACGATTCTCGAACTCGTACATAGTTCCACTACCAGGCACACCTCGTTTAATGATCTGGCCACCATGTGCATCTCCGAAGTGACGTACATATAAGTGAGCAAGTAGTGCATCAGCATCTTTTGCTTCTACCAAGGTTTGAATGTGACTACAATACTCTGTTACTGAGCGGTAGTCTGTTTCGATTTCTTCAAGCTGATATAGTGATTCGAGTTCTTGTAAATCTTGTTCAATTTGTGCAGACCTGAATATAGGTTCAAGTTCTACTGGTACCGATACTGCAGACTCGACTGCTAAGTAATTTTGCAGTTGTGCATGTAAGTACATTTGATATAGTCTTGGCGAAATCTCACCGCCCAAGAGCATATCAGCGAAAGCTGTTCGTTCAGCATTATCGTGATGTTGTTTTGTTAGCTCTTTAAGATTATTTGCCATTCTCACTCCGATCATTTAGTTATTAAAATTTAACGTTTGCCGCTAAGTTCAAGTGTATTTATAAATAGGACAATAGTATGTATTAAGCATTGGGGGATACAAATGGAAAAGACTGTTGAAGAAAGACTTGCAGCATTGGAAGCGTGGACACATCCACCAGTTGCACCCGGTGGGACTACCGAAATAATGGATCTCATTAATAATCTCGAAAAACAAATAAAAGAATTAAAAGAGGAGAAACACGATGTCTGACGAACAAAAGACTTTCCATCCAGCTGATAGCAATGGTGATGGTGTAGTTAGCGACCTAGAGCATGAAATGTATATGGAGTTTAAGCGTAAAGAGTTAGAAGACGCTGATGCTATGAGAGATGCTCAACGCAAGATGGCGTGGTTTGCTCTTTTCGGTATGCTTCTATATCCTTTCGCAGTCGTATTAGCTAACTGGGTAGGCCTCGATGGTGCATCCAAAATATTAGGTGATATGGCAGCAACTTACTTCGTATCTGTCGCTGCTATCGTAGCTGCATTCTTTGGTGGACAGGCTTTTGCCAATTCCAAAAAATAGGTTGAATAATGCCAACAACACGTATAACTAAATCTGAGAAACATCTGAAGTCGTTAGATTATCTTATTGCTACACTATGTTTATTCATAGGATGTATGACAATTGGAGTCATATTGTCTATAGCTTCTTATAGTTTATCGATTTAGTACACGGATGAGGGGGTACAATGTACCCCTTACTTTTTAGCATCCATTTCGTTTTTCTTATCTTGAATCTCGGCTCTTCGAGACTTAGCTAGCTTTCCCAATTCACCGAGCGCTTTACGTGCTCGAGCAGCGGAAGCTTTAACGCCCTTTTCTTCAAATTTAGCAGACTCTGCCAAGTACGCTTCGTATGCTGCAGTAATTTCTTCATGTATAGACATTATCGTTTTCCTTTTATTCGTCTGGTTCTTCAAAATCAAACTGAGGTATTGGTTCAATGGTGAATGTTAAACCATCGACTTCTACCACAAGTTCTTCGTTTTCAATTACCCATTGGCCGGGTAATGATGTTACTTCTAATGTTTCGGGTTCTACCTCGTCTGGCCAAACAGTATTAGCCTCATCTATTTCCGGTTCAGATGATTCAAAAACGAAAGTGTTTGCATCGGTAACACCATCATCTTCTTCTGGCTCATTGTAAAGATCGATATCTTCTTGAGAATAGCAAGGTACCATGTAGACTTTAGTGACGTCGCCATTCACCCACTTGTCAGCTTCTTCAAGAGGAGACCCATCAGGTCTTGTTGTTGGTTCAGTATCTGACGTTATCGTAATATACATTATTGCCTCGAAGTCATCCATTGAAAATCTATATAATTACTAAAGCTAAGCCCGCCACTCCAGTTCCAAGCATATATTCGACGCCGTGAAGCATCACCGGTAACAACCTTATATGGATCATTTCTGCGCCCAGACGGACCTACTGTATTGTTAAAAGTAAGGTAATTTGTATATTGATTGTTATTTACAGAAATGCGTATTCCTTTGTCGTAAGGAAGAGGAGCCGCATCACGAATGTTATACGTATATGGCGTGCTAAAATCATATACTTGACAATAGATTTTCCAGCCTGCGTAATAATAGAAAAAAAGTTTTTCGACGATTACCGAGCGTCGGCCAAGCATTCTATGTGTTCCGTCGCTTCGAATAGCAGCACCTTGAGTGCCTGGGTTAGCAGTTAAACCAGAACCATTGTAAGTACCTAATGACCAACCATATCCAGTTCCATTTCGTTCCACTCGATGATTAAATGTGTTAACGCTGAAACTTCTATATCTGAATCTAAATCCGCCCCAGTAACGATACTTACCGCGGAGATCATTCATCGATATCGCGCCGCTTGTAGGTACCTGATAAGCGCAGTTGTAGTACTTATTCATTGACAGGTTTATATTACCGGCAAAGTTAGGAAACTCCGATTCAACTTGCAACATTGTAATCGAGCCTGTAGGTGTACCGGATGTAAACGCCAAAACTATTCTCCTAAATATGCTTATTAGTAGCTTTATTTATCTCGATTAGTCTACTAAAAACTGAATAACGCCGGTGTCCCAGTTTTCTGATAGTGATTCGGCGTATGACCGGCTTTTGCCTGGCAAGGATCGTGTTTCAATTTTACGACCATTCTCAAACATATCAACAACCCACATGGTGTCTGGTCCATTACTGCCTGAAGCATTCTCACCTACACACGATACCTTACGAATATAGCTTGTCCTTTGATTACTCATTACCCTAAAACCTCCCAACTAACTACAGTATTTACACGAAACGAACGCCAAGCTTCTTTATCAAGAGCCCATACTGCAAAATGATCACTCTCAGGATCGATCTTATCGATACCACCTTTCACACTATGTGCTTCAAGGACTACGGGATTGAGTGTACAAGGCATAACTCGTATCTCTTCCGTGTTGACCTTTTTGAATACTACCGACACTTCACCTTTACGTAAAGCGGTTAGTAAGTTTCCGCGTTCTTCTTTACCCATTAATTCTGGTGCCATTATATATTTGCCTCTCAGTTACATTAGTACAGTTTGTTCAATGATGTTCGCTGTTGGAACATCAATCATATATCCATCAATACGTTTTACCCAGCTTGTGTCGCCCTCGACACGAACAATCCAACCTACTACCTCAAGTTGTACATCTTCTTTAATTGGATGCGTGTATTTGATCTTTACCTTTTGCATTTCAGTATTCCTTAAGTGGCTACGGAGACCCTTTATAGTACTCCAATATTTTATTTATAGCCGAAATGTGGTCTTCTAGCATTTCACAATCGAGCTCAAGGTCTTCGGAAAAAGTCATAAAACCGTTATGACCTCGTCTTAAGTCAAGGCTTTGTGCAAAATCTCTTCGTAAATCTTCGAGTTCTTGAGTTACGATTTGATCAATAATTTCTGGTTCAACCGGTATACTATGTTCTAGCATCTTGGTATCCTTTTAATAGTTCCCAGGTGTGTTCCCATCCATCTACTTCATGAACGGTACCTGTTTCTGATAATCTAATTGTTGTAGCGATAGCATAATCATTACCGCCATGTTTACATCGATCTCCGAAAAACATGATCTCGTCGTATTCTTCAGTGAGCTCTTTAGCTACTCGAGATTTATCATTACCCTTTGGATAAATGTCAATACTAATCTCACCGCCGATCGATGCGTTAATTGTTTTAAACTTAGTTGTTAAAGCTCGTACTATGATTGCACGTTCCTGTGTCTCTTTATCCCAAGCAAAGTAAGCTTTACGCTGGTCTTGAGTAGCATTACGCCCTACAGTACTAAAGTTAATCATACCTGTTCGTCTTTCAACGTGTCGGCCTGTCTTTACTGGATAGCGACTGTTTTCTTGAAGCCCTTCGAGAAAGTGAGTCATCTCGTATTCTGGAATCCAGTTTTCAGCATGAAGTCGGAAGTCTTTTTTCCACTTTTCATTCCCATTACATTGATAAACTGATATGCACTTATCATAAAGACGTTGACCGATCTGTTCTAAAGTCTTACCTCGATCACTGCCTGATACTAAGTAGACATCATTCGTTTCCATAAACTCAAGCATAAAGCTTTCGAACTCTGAATCGATCTTCCCACGGGCTGGTGTTAAGGTACCATCCACATCAAACAAAAATACCCTTTTCATTTCAATCTTTAAACTCCATACGCACTATCTTATACGTTTCCCAAAAAGCGATTCCAACCGCACCAAGCGTAAGCATTCCCATCGCAAAAAGAAATAGCCAGCCTACAAGATTAATGATATCCATTACACAAAGTCCTCGAGCTTTGGAGCTTCAAGAGACTGTCGTTCTTGCAATGGCTTGAAGATATAGTCTGAATAAGCTAAATACATTCTTGTCCACATATCATTTTCTTGAATGATTGCTTGAAGTCGCTTTGACGCTTCACTACCTTTTTTCCATACCCTATGATCGTCACTGTAATTGTAGTACCAATCATGTCTTTCCAGTAAGTCAAAAAATTCTTCGTTAGTCATTTCTACTCTCCTACTATATATTTACCACTCTTTTAAAATCGTAACTGCAAGCATAAAGCCAGATATTGTGTTAAGCATGATTAATGCTCGATCTCGCCAAATTACCGACACCCAAGTCCATAGGATAATACCGCACAGACCGAACGTAAGATCATACATACGATAATCTATACCGGCTGATCTCATTGCAAGAGATATTAAAATGAGAATCGATGCTATCCACTTCAGGTACCAATCAAAATCATCTGGATACCAATTACGATCTGGCTTGTTCCGGCCTTTAGCACGGACCATTGGATCTCCCTTTCGTTCACCAGGCATTGGCACCTCTTAACCCTGCTTCTTACGAGAAGCTTTACCACGTGTTTGCTTGTGATAATGCTCATTTTCTCGTTCAATGATTTCAATTACGTGCTGTCGAAGCTCCTTTGTTCGATGTGCACCTGCAACCTCTCCATTTTCGTAGATGATTGCTTTGTTGCCTTGATTGCGAATGCAGCAAAGAGATCTTAATGAACTCTGCTTACAATAGTTAATCGCTTCTTGAGCATCAATGAAGTTCTCTTCATGTTGCTGGCCGTTCATCTTTATAACCCATACCTTTTGCATAATCTTTTCCTAAAAGTTATCAAATTCCATTACTAGTTTGTGTTGAAGCCTACGAGCTTCCTTTTCCCAAGGTTGATCCCAATATTCTGTATCAGAATGATCACGACCTTTCCAATGGGTGAGTTGCTCATTAAGCTCACCACGAGCAAATTGTTTTACATGAACCAATTCATGAGCGAGGGTAGATACCCAATTACTATATAGTGCTACATCAATTACAAAGTGCCTTTTTGATTTTGCTTCACATAATCCTTCTGAGTAGGTGGCTTTATCGACATGAATCTGATGATGAAAGTTTACTTCAAGCATGAGTTTCAATCGATTGATTTTAAGTTGCTTGGCAAAATTCTGTACAGCAATTTGAGCATAGCAATTTAAACCATCATCAATAGCTCCACCACGAGGACCTTGAAACAATACTATCATACGACTACTCCACTAAAAGCATTATGATTACAAGTATACAAAAGACTGTAAATGCATTATTCCATGTAAATACAATCGTTGCAAAGGCAGCCCTTACCACAATGATAAGAGCTACGAGAAGTGCAAAGGCAACGAGCAACTCCACTATTCCCAACTACCCTCGCTATAAGAGGGCTTCATTCCAATTTCAGAAGTATCAAAGCGATCATCTGAGTAAACGTCAAAGCCTTCCATTTTAGCAAGCCTAGCAGCTGCACGCTCGTTCTTAGCTTCTTCACGAGCAGCCTTTCGAGCTTCTTGCTTGTCGTATTGCTTTTTCATTTTAGTCAATTCTCGCATGACCTTTTCGTAGCTAGTCAATCTTTTTGGCATTATACAGCCTCCGCAAGTTGAGTGTTTTCTTCAAAGTGTGAGATTACTAATACACTGGTGATACCACTTGTACCACCGATGTGCCACTGATAATTATCTTCAGTTCGAGCTCGTAGACCACCATCGTAGTCTTTCCAATTGTAAATAGTGAAAGGGAAAACAGTATCACCATCGTTGTCTTCATCAACGAAAGCCATTTCCCATTCAATGTCGACTTTACCGTCGCCTGATGTTTCAACATACTGTGGCTCACCGAACACTGATACGAGAGTATCGTAATCAGCTATAAGATAGCCTTGAAGGGAAGTTGATACGAAATTACTACGTTCAATTACTTTACTCATTATACACGCTCCAAAGTAGCAGTTGCAGAAACACCTTTGATTTCAGTTTCTTCAAGGAAGATCATGAATGTTTCGAGACCTTTCCGACAAGCTTCGTTCTTGTTTGAAGCAGGAATGCCAGTGAAAGTAAACGTACCACAATCATCTTCAAAAACTTTAACGGTGTAATTTCTCATAATGTATTCCTAATCAATTAATTTATGGTACCATTCTATCCTATATTAGGGTAGTTGTACAACACTTTATTGCATTTTTTTAGATCATTTTGTTATAAGGATATAACCAACGTACCATAGAGTAAACGGCTGACATGAACCGTCTATTATATGGTACGTCGCGTAGGTGCTTACGATACCCACGTTTCATAGCCTTCTTGCGATCTTTGTGAGTGGCAGGCTTGTTGAACTTGTTACAGTTCTTAGCCACGGGATTTTTACTCTTCTTCATTTTCGCTCTCCTTTAGTGAGTGTAGCCCAATGCTTCCATCGATTGGTTATATATAGAAAGGTTAGTTACGGCTAACTGTTTCATCATGTTGCTATTGAGATAACTACCACGACCATCCTTATGGCGTACTAAATAATAGTCCGCATTCTTTACAGGGTCTGCTGTTGCTTTATCACGATCGACCCGCTCGATGATACCAGTTTGAGTACCAGCAGCTGAGTTCCAACGAACCTTCTGACCTACTTCACCGTAATTGCTTAACATATCCACTACTCCATTTATTAAGTTGATAAGAGGATTATAAGGCTTGTTGAGCCGATTGTACACCATTATTTTCATTTATTTTCAATTTAGTTAGAACATTTTGGAATAACCATATAACTAAAAAGTCTAAGGAAAAGGTGTACAATGTGCTTTGACTGTGTTAGAATGGCTACTCAATGGAAATATGTGAGAAGGAAACTCTATGGCATGTATATGGAAAGCAAAGAATGGCAACCTCTGGATAAAAGGTACGATCGTAGGCGAGTCTCGTTGGGGTGGATACTACCACATCGACTGTGGACTTAACGAGATCTACAAGATCCGAAAAGAGAACGTTTTGAAAAAGTAGTTGACATTTGCACTCGACTGTATTAGAATGGCACCTTCAATATGGGATTTAAGTATGAAACCAGCATTAAACATTAACATAGATTGTGGTCCATTAGACATAGACCATATATCGAACATGCGTAAGGAGTTCTTTCAACGCATGGATTATGAGTGGTGGGTAAAGGTTGAGCCAGGAGATGTAGTCGTAGATGTTGGTGCTTGTGTAGGATTCTTCACATGTGCTGCTCTCGACAAAGGTGCTTCTCGAGTCTATGCTATTGAGCCTAATGAGGAATTGCTACAACTCGTCATGAAGAACTCTTTTGGTTATATCAAAAACCAGCCTATCTGCCCAGTCATTCCTATTCATGCAGCTATGGGTAATGACATTAAACACGTCAAGCATGTATACGATGATGGTAACGATTTCCCTATGATTGCGTTTAGGGATTTCTTACATCAGCAAAACCTACTACATATTGACTTCATGAAAGTCGATTGTGAAGGTGGTGAGTACAGCTTCTTAAATGGCGAGAACTCTGCTTGGATCTTTGACAACGTAGATCGTATGGCGATCGAGATTCATTTAAGAGCGACACAAACTGGTAAACAAGACTTTATTGAGTTTCGAGATAATTTTCTCAAACCCTTCTTTGATGCTAATCGAGTACGATTCATGCATAGTAATTTGAAGGATACAATATGGCAGGACTCATATATACTCGAAGAAAACTACAACGAAGTTCCTGCAGAATTTATGATCTACATTACAGGTAAATAATGAGTAAAGAAACTGAACAGTTCAGAATCCTAACAGCTCGACAGCATGTTCGAGAACGCATTGGTATGTACATGGGTTCAAGTTCCCAAGAGGATATTGAGCGCTTTGTACTAGGTCAATGGAAGAGCGCTAGATACGTACCTGCTCTATCAAAAATGGTCGATGAGATTCTTGACAATGCTATTGATGAAGCAATTCGTACTGAGTTCAAATACGCTAATAAAATTAACGTATCGGTTCGTGGTGACACAATCACTGTTACCGACAATGGCCGAGGTATTCCTCAAGACAAAATTCACGATGAAAACTTGGGTGAAGAAATTATGCGCCCTGTTGCAGCTTGGACTAAAGTCAATGCAGGTACATCGTTTGATGATGAACGAGTTACGATCGGTACTAACGGTGTCGGCTCAGCTGCTACCAACTTCCTATCGGCTCAGTTCGTTGGTCGTACTTGGAGCAACGGTAACGAGGTATGTGTCAAATGTAAAGATGGCGCAGACAGTCTAAGTGTTGCAGAAAAAGAACGAATCGGTAATGGTACTGAGGTATCCTTTGTTCCTGACTTTGAGTTGTTCGAAGTAAGTAGCCTCGAGGATCTTGATACTATTGCACTCATCGAAGATCGTTTGATTAGTCTTCAAATGGCATTCCCTGAGATTGCTTTCTCATTTAATAAGCGTCGAGTCAAAGTGACTGACATGAAGAAGTATGCAGCTTTGTTCGGTGACAACTGTATCATAGAAAAGAGTGATGATCTATCATTCTTCTTTGCTACATCAGAAGACGGATTCCGATCTAACTCGTTTGTGAATGGTGTAAACACTCGCAGTGGTGGTAACTACGTTGACTTCTTAGTCAATGGTGTTGTCGATGAGCTGGGTACAATGATTAAGCGTAAGCACAAAATCGAGGTAGTACGTTCTACGATTAAGAATGGTCTTACCTTTGTTAAGTTTGCTCGTAATTTTGTGAATCCAAAGTTCGACAGCCAAACTAAGGAAAGGTTAACGAATCCTTATGGTAACATTAAGGAACATGTCGAAAGTGCAGGAGTCAAGGATTTTCAAACTCTAGCGAGGAAGATATTGAACTCGCCTGACATTATCGATCCTATCATCGAAGCTCAACTTGCTAAAAAGCTAGCTGCTGACAGACGAGCTGCTACTCTTGCTCAAAAGAAATTACGCAAGGTGAAAGTGGCTAAGCACATTGCAGCTAACAAAGATGATGCTACTCTCAAGATTGTTGAGGGTGATTCGGCTATGGGATTCTTATTGAAAGTACGTGATCCTAATAAGGTTGGTGCATTCCCACTCCGTGGTGTAATCATGAATACATGGGATATGAAACCTGCTGATGTACTTAAGAATAAGGAACTCAGTGAATTGGTAGCAGTATTGGGACTTGACATTAACAATCCTGATAGTGTTGACGATATGACATATGCTCGAGTAGCTGCATTAACTGATGCTGACCATGATGGTATTGGTCACATTAGTCCATTGCTTATTGCTTTCTTCTTTAAGTTCTGGCCTAGGCTACTACATGAGCGCCGAGTTATGATTACTCGTACACCTATTATGATTAGCTCAAAGAAGGACGAAGTCAAGTGGTTCTATAACTACGAAGGTGCTTCTGAGTTCAAAAGTAAAAATGCTGATTGGAAGCACCGATATATAAAAGGCTTGGGCAGCCTTGTTGAAGAAGAATATTCTGAGATTATTAATGAGCCTGTTTACGACACGGTATCAGTAGACGATGCTGAAGTATTCCAAATGATGTTTGGTAAAGATGCCAACCTTCGTAAAGAGTACATGTTACGATGAACGATATGAAATTTACTACTGCAGGTGATTATATGAATGATGTGACTATGTTTACAGGCGATACGAATGATTACCCAATCTCACAGGTTGCGGCTAACGAATGGTTAAGCTTTGCTAAGTACACCGTTGAGTCTCGAGCTATACCAAATATGATTGATGGCCTTAAGCCGGTGCAAAGGTTTTACTTGTACTCTTCGATCATCAACTCAAAGCGTGAGTTTAAGAAAGTCTCAGCGGTGAGTGGTATTATATCAGATTACGGTTACAATCATGGTGAAGGTTCTGCGGCAGGCTCCGGTCAACTTATGGCTGCAGCATGGAATAACAACCTTTGCTTAATTGAAGGTCGTGGATCGTTTGGTACTCGGCTGGTTCAAGAAGCTGCTTCACCTCGTTATGTTTATAGTCGACTACATGAAAACTTCAATACTTACATTAAGGATATTGAACTATCTCCTGTACACGAAGATCCTGAGCATGAACCACCGGCGTTCTACCTTCCTGTTATTCCACTCGTATTAGTCAATGGAACGAAAGGTATCGCTACTGGATTTGCTACTAACATTCTTCCACACTGCCCTGAAAGTATTACCGCTGCATGTGCTGAGTACATTACAACAGGTAACATTGCAAAACCTATTGATATCAAGTTCCCTGAGTTTACTGGACGAGTTGTACAAAATCTACAAGAACCTAATAAGTATACGGTCATCGGTAACTACGAAAAGAAAGGTAAGACACAGTTAACGATTACTGAAGTACCCTATGGCTTCGATCGAGAAGGCTATGTAAAGGTACTTGATGGCCTCGAGGATGATGGAGATATCGTATCCTACGAAGACTTATGTGATAAGACCGGCTTCAGATTTGAAGTCAAGCTCAAGCAAAATACTTCAGCAAATTGGAACGAAAGCAAAATCCTTTCGAAGTTTAAGTTGAGTAAGCCACTATCACAAAACCTTACAGTGATCGATCAGTTCGGTAAACTTCGTGAGTATGATGATGCACGACAAATTGTTAAGGACTTCTGTGACTTCCGAATGGGAGTACTTCAAAAGCGTATTGAACTACGTCAAGAAGAAGCAAGTGAACTAGGTGGATGGCTAAACGTGAAGATGCAATTCATCCAAGCGGTACTTGACAATAAAATCGAATTCAAAAACAAAAAGAAAGCTGCTGTCGGTAAGCAAATCGTTGAGCATACCGATGCTACACAGGATCAAATCGATCGACTACTTCGTATTAACATTATGAGCTTGACTGATGAGATGGTCAAGGAACTCAAAAAAGAAATAGGACAGGCTATGAAAGACTATAAGTTTTGGAGTCGAGAAAAGCCTAAAAGCCAATTTGCACTAGATCTTGAGAATATATCATGAGCAGTAAAGTAGATAAAATTATAGAAGAGCTTGAAAAAGAGAAAAAAGAACGTGAGCTACGTAAAGGCTCCAAGCGAGACGTCGGTAAAATGCATCCTCATATCGAAGAGTCTCGTAAACACTGGAACTATGACGTAGGGATGGATGCTGATGATAACTTACTCGACTAATTGGATGGGACCTGTTGCCACTCGCTGGTACGCAGATAATAATGTACCATTTGAAATGCGAGAAACATCAGGTAAATTATATCCAAAGCGTGAGTATAAGCATTACTTAGAATCTTATTCTTGTGGTCGTATTGATATTCGAGATGATTCCAAAGAAGGTTATGATGGTTGGGATGAATACGGTGTACGACCAATGCGAACCGAAGATTGGAATGCGTTCAGCGATTGGTTAGAAAATATGGAGACCGAAGAACTTTGGAGCTACGACAAGTTAATAGAACACTTTCAATATTACAATAAAGCAGATATTAGGTGGGCAAATGAAAAAGAATAAGTGGGACAGGTTTGACGCAATTCTAGATCGCATAGGCATCGCTTCACTACAAGCTATGATCTTTGGTGGCCTTGCGCTATGGATAGGAATTATAGTAATCGCTTTAAAGGAGTTTCTCTTTGTTTAAAGAGCTTTGGAAAATCTGGCAATATAGTTTGGGTGGATACTCAGATGATAAAACTGAGCCTTACGACAAGTACATTACCATAGTGCGTACTATTGTGGTAGGAGTCAACTTTATCACCTGCTTCTTTATCATGGCGAACGCTGTACACCACTGGTAATTACCAATTCGTAATGTAGATCATAAACTTATCAGGCAATAGTTCCTTAAAGTTATCCGCATACATCTTCTCTTCGATCTTATTATCTTGATACTTGACTCGGCCTAGATCATGAAATGGTTTTAGGAATTTGTCTCGCCATTGAGTAAACTTAAGCTCAGATCCATATTGCGCATTGATATGAACCATGATTGCCATGTGTCTTACATTCTGCGCACAAAAATCTCGAGCATCCTCAGATAGAATACCAAACTCAGCTCCTTCAGCTGCAACCTTCAGAAAGTCAATCTTTTGAATATTGTGAGTTTGGCATAATTGTCGCAATGACATTAGCGGTGCTTCGGGACTTCCAGGTATGCGCTTTCGTATTCCAAACACATTACCGAGATCAACATCAGTTTTACCTATTGCAGCATGAATGGGAATCACTACTGGATCTGACCTTCCTATAATATAATCACTTACATTACCAATCGCAGTCTTGAGTAGACTTTCACTAGGTTCTACCATGTAGACTCGCTTTGCTCCTACATCTAATGCACACGCTGAAAACAAACCTACACCTGCACCAATGTCAACAACGACATCACCTTCACTAACGGTGCGCCACCAATCGTAATTTCGAGTAATGAATAAGCGATTATGAAGATTAACTACTTCATGCATGGGTAGGGCACCCATATCCGCTTCGGTGTGGAAAGCTTTTTGAACCATTGTATATCCTCAACATAATAAATAGTATAGTTATTATTTATATCGCGACACACAAAAAGGTACAACGCATGATTACTAACTATTTGTCCACGGGCGGATTCGATATTACGATACCTCGATTGCCGAATGTGGAATTCTTTTCTCAAAAAATCGTACTACCCGGCGTTGACTCTGCTCCTATTGAGCGTAGTGGACCATTAAGCACAGTCTTTGATACTGCCGATCGTTTGCGCTACACTGATTTTGATCTCAGCTTTATTATCGACGAAAACATGAATAACTATCTTGAGATCTTTAATTGGATGAGAGGTATTACAGCGCCTGAATCTACATCTCAATATAAAGCTCTCGCAGAAAGCGAAGATGGTGTTACATCAGACATCACTGTTCTCATTTTAAACAGTCATAAAAATCCTAATATATCGGTTACATTCTTAAATGCTTTTCCAGTAGGCTTGACTCCTATCTCTCTTGAGATGAACAACACCGATGTTACGTACGCCGAAGGTACAGTCACATTCAGATACGACAGGTTTAATATTCAACAACTATAAATGCCTGTACAATGTGTACAAATTGTGATAGAATATGAACTTGTTTTTAACTTATGTTTATACTATGGATATAACTGATGGATACAAATGACATTTCTGCGATATGGGCTGCCGACGCTCCTATTGATGAAACAAACCTAGTCGGTGAAAGTAAGCGCATTCCCAACCTACATAGTAAGTACTACAATATGTACTATAGGGAAGTGTTGCGTGTTAAGAAGCTTAAGGCCGAATATAAGGAACTTGAGCTTGCTAAGCGTGAGTGGCTCGATGGTTCTATGCCCGAAGAAGATTTGCGTGACCGTGGATGGAAGCCACAGCAGAAGAAAATCATTCGGCAGGATATCGATAAATACTTACAGGCAGATAAGGAAATTATCAAACTCAGTTTGACGATTGATTTCCATACCGCTAATGCTAATTACCTCGAAGACATTATTAAGACGATACATTCGAGGAATTTTATAATTAAGTCAATGATTGATATGCTCAAGTTCCAGGCAGGTGATTATTAATGTTAGAAACAATATGTGAAGTAATGAGACATTCTTACGATAGAGGAATGATTAGTACTCGTGATGGTAACGTATCTTTACGTCATGCTGATCGTGATCATTTCTATGTCACACCTTCTGGTGTTCGTAAGCAAGTCATGCAATACGATATGTTTAAGAAATTGAATGCAAAGACAGGCGAAGACATCCATTTTACCGACGCGGCTAGTGGTTTAAAACCTACTGGTGAGCTACCTCTTCATCATGGGCTTCAACGTGTGATTCCTACCGAAGTACGTGTTGTACTACATACCCATCCAACATATATCGTAGCAGCTATGCATGCTGGTATTGAGTTGCAGGAACTCGCAAATCTATTTCCCGAGCTAGGTCGATACTCAACGGTAGCAAAGAATGTTCCTGATGTTCCACCTATTTCTCAAGAGCTAGCTGATCATTGTTTCGAGAATCTTAAACTCTCGAGATCGACTGGTGAAACCGAGTTTGATTTAGTAGGAATCAAAGGTCACGGTATTGTAGCAATTGACGAAACACCTTGGAGAGCATTTGAGCATATTGAAAGGTTGGACCATATCTGTAAAATTGTACTGACATCAGGTAATTACTAATGATTAAGTGGTTTCAAAAACTTATTGAACGTCCGCTCAAGGAAAATAAGTTCGATCAGACGGTGATGCATAATCTTCCAGTAATGGACGAAGAAGCTGACCCTTCAGACTTAACTCTCGAGAATGCTTATCGTACTCGTTGGATTTGGTATCATACTATATTAGCAATACTCATCTTTTTTACTAACCTCATTTTATTTGGAATCTTTATTCTACTAGCAGTGAAACTATGACAGAACGGATCGAAATCGAAAGTATCAACTCAGTACATATGAAAGTCAAGGCCGACTCCGGTACCTTGATGGAAATTTCTGAGCACTTTTCTTTTCGACCTGAAGGTTACCAATTCAATCCAAAATATAAGGCTCGAGTATGGGATGGAATCATTCGTCTATTCCAACCAATGAGACCTAAACTATATGTAGGACTATATCCTCATTTGAAACAATTTTGTGATGAACGTGGATATACTGTTATAGCTCCAGATCATATAGGAACACAAGAGGAATTCGATGATGATTACCCAGCTCAACTCGCTCAGGAAGTCGGTTGTAAGTTTATACCACGAGATTACCAAAACCAATATGTACTTAACGCATTGCGTAAACGCCGATCTCTATCTTTATCACCGACATCATCTGGTAAGTCTTTAATCATTTATTTGATTCAACAACATTATTACCAAGCCTTCGGACATCGTACACTGATCATCGTTCCTACAATCTCGTTAGTTCATCAGATGGCCGGTGACTTTGTTGACTATGGATGTGATCCTAGTATCATCTATAAGATCCAAGGTGGTGTTGATAAGAATACAAAAGCACCTATCGTAATTAGTACATGGCAATCGCTAATCAAGCAACCTAAAGATTGGTTCGATCAATTCCGTGTCGTACTTGGTGATGAGGCTCATACCTTCCAAGCTAAGTCACTCACCACTATTATGGAAAAGCTGACTGATTGTGAATATCGACATGGGTTTACTGGTACGCTCAAAAGTAATGAATCTAAGACTCACCGGCTTGTACTCGAAGGATGCTTCGGTCAAGTAAAACGATTCGTCAATACTAAAAAGCTTATGGACGAGGGAACAGTCGCAGACTTTAAAGTCAAGGCAATTGTTCTTGCACATGACAACGAAGCTCGTAAGAATTTTAAGAAAGCGATGGGTACTATTAAGGAAGGTGTAAAAAAGTGGCCTGCTGAACGTGAGTTTATTGTAAACCATCCAGGTCGTAATAACTTTATTAAGAATCTCGTTCATAGTCTCGAAGGTCAAAACAATCTCATTCTTTTTGATCTGGTAGAAAAGCATGGTAAGGTATTACAGCCATTACTTGAAAAGGAAGGCCGAGAGCTTCATTTCATTTATGGTGGAACCAGTGGTGATGAACGAGAACGTATTCGTAATCTTGTTGAGAATGATAAAGAGAAGCGACATAATATACTTGCTTCTTATGGAGTATTTTCGACTGGTGTTAACCTCAAGCGACTAGACAACGTCATCTTTGCTTCTGGTTCTAAATCTGAAATTAAAGTTCTTCAAAGTATTGGTCGTACTCTTCGTAAGGCTGATGACTCAACTCAAGCTGTACTATATGATATTGCGGATGACTTATCCGTAGGTGAATCATTCGAGAATTATACTCTCAAACATTTCAAGAAGCGTATTGAGATCTATGGTAGCGAGCAATTTAGCTACAAGATATTTACTGTACAAATATAGCTTTAAACCTGATAAAAGGATTCTAACACTTTTTGCACGCTATGTCAACCATTTTGTTGCACTTTATTGCACTAAGTTCAAATTAATTAACAGTTGACATATGCACCTACATGTGTTAGAATAGATTCTTTCAAAAACAACCTCAAATTAGGACTTTTATATAATGGCTAAGAAAAAGAATTACGTGAACAACGGAGATCTACTCGAGTCACTTATCAACTATCGTAACTCAGTAAAGGACGCTGAAGAGTGTGGAGAGAAGACTCCGAAAGTCCCTGACTATATTGGTAAGTGTATCATGCTTATTGCTACTCGACTAGCAACCAAACCTAACTTCTCAGGTTACTCCTACAAGGAAGAAATGATCTCGGACGGTATTGAGAATTGCTTGCAATATATTCATAACTTCGATCCAGAGAAAAGTAGTAATCCATTCGCATACTTTACGCAAATCATCTGGTATGCATTTCTTCGTCGTATTCAAAAGGAAAAGAAGCAAACGTATATTCGTTTTAAAGCTTCACAGAATGCTATGACAGAAGCAATCATTAACGAAACAATTGACTTCAACGTGCAACTCAACGAACCACCTGAGTACATTAGTGAATTCATATCAGATTTCGAAAAGAAACTTAAGAAAAACTAGGAGCCGTAATGGCAGACTCGGTCAGTCCAAAAAGACACCTTGCAAAAACACTTACATGGAGAGTAGTAGCTACAACAGATACGTTCCTTCTAGCTTGGCTCATTACCGGCAAACTCGACTGGGCCGGAATGATTGCAGGCTTTGAAGTATTAACAAAGATGGTGCTGTACTATTATCATGAGCGAGCATGGTACAAGTACATAAGGTACGGAATAAAGGAATGATAAACATTTATGAAAATCGCAATTGTAACAGACATACATATTGGTGCAAGAGGAGATAGTCGTGTATTCCACGAAGTACAACGCAAGTTTTTCCAAGAGGTATTTTTCCCTTATCTTGACGAACATAATATTACTACCGTTTTTGACCTTGGGGATACTTTTGATCGCCGCAAGTATATCAATTATGTAAGTCTACAACGGGGTAAAGAGTTCTTATTCGATGAACTTGCAAAACGTAAAATTGATTTCCATGCTTTGATCGGTAATCATGATACGTATTATAGTAATGTGAATGATGTCAATAGCATGAATCTATTACTACAAGAATATCCCACCTTTAAGCTTTATCAAGATTTAGGTGAGCATCTGACGCTTGGTTCGACTAAGTTCCTAATGCTACCTTGGATCAGTAAAGAAAACGCTGAAAAGAATCTCGAGATTGTCGCTAACTCTGATGCTAATATTCTGATGGGCCATTTGGAAGTCAAAGGTTTTGAAATGATGAAAGGCGCTGTTTGTAGCCATGGCTTGGATATGAGTGTATTCAAAAGCTTTGAGTCTGCATTCTCAGGCCACTTCCATCATCCATCTCGATATGGCAATGTCGAATATCTTGGCTCACCTTATGAAATGACTTGGTCAGACTATAATGGTTCTCGTGGGTTCCACGTATTTGATACTGAAACTCGTGAGATCATTAAGATTGAGAATCCGAATCGAGTATTCTTTAAGATCGATTATGATGACGAAGAGTGGACTGTCGAAGACGTAGCAAACTTCGATGTGGATAGATATAAGGATACGTTTGTAAAGGTGATTGTAAAGAATCGAACCAATGCTTACCTTTATGATCTATTCATGAGTCGACTGAGCGAGTGTGGTGCAGTTGACGTGAAAGCCATCGATGATAATCTCAATCTCGAAACTGCTGGAGTAGACGAGATACTCGATGAAACAAAAGATACTACTGAGATCTTACATAACTATATTGATTCGCTTGATACAACTATCGAGCGACAAAAGATCAAAACTGTAGTAGATGAACTTTATCATGAGGCACTGAATTTGTAATGCGAATACATTTCAAAAAAGTAAAATACAAAAACATACTTTCGACAGGGAATACATTTACAACAATCGAGTTAGGATCATCACCTAGTACCTTAATTACTGGTACGAATGGTGCTGGTAAATCTACACTACTCGATGCTGTTGTTTATGGTCTGTATGGAAAGCCCTTCCGTAAAATTACTAAGCCACAGCTTATTAACTCAATCAATATGAAAGATATGTTGGTTGAAATCACTTTTTCTGTAGGTGGAAGTAACTATATGATCCGTCGTGGTATGAAGCCAAACATCTTTGAGATCTATAAGGATGGTGGCCTAATCAACCAAGACGCGGCTAAGCGTGACTATCAGGAATACCTCGAAAGCAATATCCTTGGGATCAATTATAAATCCTTCGGTCAGATTGTTGTACTTGGTAGTGCAACGTATGTACCTTTCATGGAGCTACCTGCTCAACAACGTCGAGAAATCATTGAAGACTTGCTTGACATTCAAGTGTTTAGTACTATGGGACTTCTTGCTAAAGATCAATTGAGCGAAAACAAGAAAGACATTCAAGAAAATTCCTATAGCATTGAAATGCTTGAGTCAAATATTAAGTTGGCTAAAGATAACAATGACGCTATCCGTAAGATACGTGAGACCGAGGTTGAAAAGATACGACAGAAAATGTCTGGTCATATCGAAGAGATTGAAACTCGAGTACAAAAGATCGAAAGCATTGAAGGCGATATCAAAGAGTTATATGAAACAATCGCTGACAAGCAATCAACACGAAGTAAGTTCGATAAAGCATCCTCTTTACTCGATGATCTTGAAAGGTCTCAACGCGATCGTTCTAAGGAACTGCGTTTCTATCATGATCACGACAATTGCCCAACATGCAAACAGGGTATCGATCATGAATTTAAAGAAAAGGTCAAGTCTGATCATGCTGAAAAGTTTAAAGAAATCGACTTAGCTATTATAGAATTACAGGGTAAGATCGCTGAGTATCAACAGCGACTCAACGAGATCAGTACTGTCGAAGATAACGTTCAGACAAAAAGCTTTGAAACATCTGAAGTCAAGGCTGAGATCAAGAGTTCAAAGAACGCTTTACTTGGATTTAAGAAAGAACTCGAGGATGCTGAGCGACAAGTTGAAGAGGTTGATACTTCTAAACTCGAAAGCTTCGAAGAAAAGCTTCTCAAGTTACAGAACGATCGAGTCGAGTTACTTAACGATCGAGAGGTGTTAGGAGTAGTGAGTACCATTCTTAAGGATGGCGGAATCAAGGCTCGTATCATTAGTCAGTATATTCCTGTTATGAATAAGCTGATCAATAAGTATTTAGCAGCCTTTGATTTGTTTGTTGACTTCCAACTTGATGAAAGCTTTAACGAGATTATCAAGTCTCGATTCCGTGACAAGTTCTCTTACTCTTCGTTCTCAGAAGGTGAAAAGCTTCGAATCACACTTGCAATTATGCTATCATGGCGTTCTGTTGCTAAGCTACGTAATAGTGTAAGTACTAATCTACTCATACTTGATGAAACACTTGATGGTGCTTTGGATGGAGTGGGTATTGAAAACTTAATTGAAACATTACACAGTCTCAACTCAGACGATAACATTTTCGTCATCTCTCACCGTGGAGATCAGTTTGCTGACAAGTTCGATACCAGCATTCGGTTTGATAAGGTAAAGAACTTCAGTGAGATTGCAGCATAATAAAGGTGTACATTTGCGCATAACTATGTTAGAATGGTACCCTTACTACAATATGGAAACACTTAATGTCTGAATTTTATACTTCAGTTGAACGGTATGGCAAGAATATCCTATGGCGAGGATACAAAGATGGTAAGCGCTTCTCTTACCGAGTACCCTATCAGCCTACTCTATACGTACATTCTCCCAAGAAAGAAGGTGAGTATCGTTCTCTCATAGGATCGAAAAAGCTCAACCCAATGAAGTTTGGTGAGATGAAAGAAGCAAAGAACTTCATCGAAGAATACAAAGACATCGCTAACTTCGAGGTCTATGGTACAAACAACTTCGTTACTCAGTTTATTCAAGAACAATATCCTGATGATATTCAATTCAATGTAGAAGATATTAACATTGTTTCGTTTGACATCGAGGTCGACATCAGTGATGGCTATGCTAATGTTGAACAAGCTGATAAAGAAATTACATCAATCGCTTATAAGTCTTCGAAAAGCGACAAGTATTACCTACTTGGTCGTAAAGACTTCGACAAAACAAAGACTGTTACTGGTATCGATCCAGATAATATCGTGTTTGCTAAGTTCGATAGCGAGGTTCAACTCCTTCAAGCATTCGTAAGATTATGGACTCAAGACTATCCAGACATTGTGACTGGGTGGAACGTTGAGTACTTTGATATTCAATACATCGTAACTCGTATTATGCGTCTACTTGGTGATGAAGTTGCTAAGCGTTTATCTCCTTGGAAAAGCTTACAGCATACCACTCGTGAGTTCTTCGGTAAAGTGCAAGGTACATACAAAATCTCAGGTATGGCTATTGTCGATTACATGGATGCATTCAAAAAGTTTGGTTACAAGTATGGTCCACAAGAATCATTCAAACTCGATCATATTGCTCATGTCGTCTTAGGTGAGAAAAAGCTAGACTATTCTGAGTACGGTGGCTTGACTGAGCTTTACGAACAAAACCCACAACTCTATCTCGACTATAACCTCAAAGATACTCAGCTCATTCAGCGTATGGAAGACGAAACAATGCTTCTATCTCTTGTAATGACAGTTGCTTATGGTGGTGGTGTTAACTTTAACGATGCATTTGGTACGGTAGGTATCTGGGAATCCACAATCTATCGTCGACTAATGCAAGATAAAGTTGTACCACATATTAAATCAGGTCCTGGCCAACGAGCTGGTGATCTTGTTGGTGGTTATGTTAAAGATCCAAGACCAGGCATGTATCCTTGGGTAGTATCATTTGATTTGAACAGTCTGTATCCTCACCTTATGATGCAGTACAATATGTCACCAGAAACTTATCTCGAAGACGAACGTGAGTATGTTACTCAAGATATGGTGTTGAGTGGCCAGTTCTCAAATGCTAATAAAGCATACTCGACGACAGCGAATGGTGCTTGCTTTAGTAATGAAAAGCTTGGTATCATTCCCGAGATCATTAACGAAAACTATGATGCTCGTGCTAAGATCAAGAAACAAATGTTAGCAGCTGAACAACAGTATGAAGTTGAAACCGATCTCGTTAAAAAGGCTGAGCTCAAACGCGAAATCAATCAATTGCACAACTCACAAATGGCGATAAAGATTTCGATGAACAGTCTTTATGGTGCGACAGCCAACATCTACTTCCTCTACTATATTAATGACATGGCTGAAGCAATCACTACATCCGGTCAGCTCTCGATTCGTTATGCTCAAAAGTCTGTAAACGACTATCTCAACAAGATACTTAAGACTGACGATATTGATTATGTTGTTTACATTGATACTGATTCGATTTATGTTAACTTTGGTCCATTGATTATGGAAGTGTTTGGTACAACTGACATTTCTCGTAAAGAAGGTGAAGAATTCTTAGATAAGATTTGTTCTACTAAGATTGAACAGGTGATTGAATCAGGCTATGCAAAGCTTGCATCTGATCTTGGTGCTTATCAGAATCGAATGGTTATGAAGCGAGAAAAGATATCTGATAAGTCAGTATTCATCGCTAAGAAACGTTACATTATGAATGCTCTCAACTCAGAAGGTGTTCACTATGAAGAACCGAAGATCTCTGTAACAGGTCTTGAGTCTGTACGATCCTCAACTCCTGAAGTATGCCGTGACAAAATGCGAGAAATCTTCAAGGTAATTATGAACGAAGGTGAATCAGCTACTCAAGAATTTATTGCAAACTTTAAAGACGAGTTTCGTAACCTTCCTCCTGAAGAAGTAGGTCGTAATTCTGGTACAGATAACATTGATAAATATCGTGACAGATCAACCGGCTCTTATAAGAAAGGTTGTCCTATGCATGTTCGAGGCTGTATACTCTACAACAATCTACTTGAGCATAAGAAGCTAACTAAGCGTTACGAGCAAATCAAAGGTGGCGATAAGATTAAGTACGTTCATCTTAAAGTTCCTAATCCTTTACGAGAAAATATTGTCTCGTTCATGGGTACACTTCCTAAGGAACTTGGTCTAAATGACTATATAGATTACGACACTCAGTTCAATAAGGTTTTCTTAAGTCCGATTGAAAGTATTCTTGAAGCGCTGGGTTGGTCATCAGAAAAAATTAATACAATTGAAGACTTCTTCGGTTGACAATTACACAATACTATGATAGAATGGAGCAGTTATGAAGTTAATACGTTTAAGCACAGGTGAAGAAGTAATCACACGAATCACCGCAGAAGACGAGTGTACAGTTACTATTGAAGATGGTATCATGTTACTCCCAGCTGGTGAAGGTAAGATTGGATTCGTTCCCTTCATGCCTTACTCAAATGGCGATCCGATTGCGATCAGCCGAAGTCACATTATGTTCGTTACCGAGCCTAACGAAGATCTTGAAAATCAGGTTCGACAAATGACTACAGGAATTGAAGTTCCTTCTAAGTCCATTATCACATAGGAGAATAGAAATGGCTAGTGTTGTTATTTACGGTAAACACGCTTGCAGCTTTTGCGAGGCAGCGAAAGGATTGTGCATTTCACGCGGTATCGAGATGGAATATAAAAGCATTACAGACGGAGACTTTACTATGGACGAGTTCAATGAACTTTTTGCTCCAGCAAGAACGTTTCCTCAAATCATACTTGACGGTACTCACGTTGGTGGGTATATGGATTTTTTAGACGCTACAAGTGAAGGTTAAACATGGGTATTCAAATGATTGGAGAGCAGGTACTAGTTACTGCGGCTCCAAAAGAAACAACAACTGAAGGTGGTATTATTCTATCTGCAGAAGTCAAAGCAACAGCAGCAGAGCCTGGTGTATTATTAGCAGTAGGACCTGAAGCAACTCATCTCAACGTAGGTGATACGGTCTATTTGTCTTGGGACAAATCAATGCCCGTAAGAATCAAAGGAGAGAGTGCTGTTATTGTGAGTGCAGAACATATTTTGGCGGTGCTATCATGAGTAAGAATTGGGCTGCAGACATCCATGATATGCATACCAAGTATGGTGTTGCAGAATGGGTTAAGGCGAATCCAGATAAGCTAGAGCAGCTACTACACTTTCGTATTGCGTTTCTTAAGGAAGAGTTTGACGAAACATTTAAAGCTGTAGGTGAACGAGATCCTGAAGAAATCGTCGATGGATTAATTGATTTATGTGTTGTAGCGATAGGTACTCTCGATTCGTTTGGAGTCGATGCTGAGCGAGCATGGGACGAAGTACTGAAAGCGAATATGTCTAAAGAAGTTGGAATCAAACCAGAACGTTCTAATCCACTAGGACTACCAGACTTAATTAAACCTGAAGGATGGACTGCCCCGAGTCATGAAGGCAACCATGGCATCCTGACTGATACTCTCAAAGGAGGATAACATGAGAGAAGATATGTTAAAGGCTCTACGAGCTCACGCACAAGGGAAGATCGAACTACATAGAATGAATGTAGAAGTCTATCTTCGTAATCCTGCCGGTATCGGCGAGCATCCTGATGTGATGGAAGCTATGGAGAAGGAAATCCAAGCTATTGCTGAATATCACGATCAAATTGAAGTAATTGACACTTATTTCAACTAAATGCAATAAAACAGTTGACAACTGCACTCAACTGTGTTAGAATAGTATCTTTACAACGTCGGTCGGACGAAAAACGGCAAACCTTTATATTATTAAACAACAGGAAATATCATTATGAGCAAGACAGCACGAGTATTAGAAGCACTACAAAATGGTGAGCAAATGACTGCAAAGCAGATCGGCGCTCGATTCAATGTAGGGAATCCGTATGACGCAGTACGTCAACTTCGCATGCAAGGTTTCTCAATCTACGCTAACCAACGCACCAACTCAAAAGGTTCCACCAAGACTTTCTATCGTCTAGGTACACCTACTCGAGCTACTGTTGCTGCTGGTTATGCAGTACTAGGTGCCTAGTAAAAAAGTGAAAAAAAGTGAAATAAACAGTTGACAAACACAGTTAACTAGTTTAGAATGGTATCTTAATCTGGTGGGAATTGGCCACGACGCTCCTAGAGCATGACGGTAACGAACCACCAGGTTATTTTTTATATTGCCGATTAAAGGCAATCCTAACCAACAAGCAATCGGAGTAGAAACGATGCAATATGAAGTCAAAGTAATGTCAGCACAAGAAATTGTTGACCTCCTCAATACTGGGAAACTCAACCCAGATCCTATCGCCCAGCGTCCAGCTGTTTCTTCAGGTGTTAAAAAGTCAGTAGCAATCATCCGAGCTCTTATGAACGGATATGGTTGTGGCATGCTTACTCTACGTGATATTCGTAATGATCCAATAGCTCAAGCTATATACGGATGTGATTACCTCGTAGTCGATGGCGGTCACCGCTGCCGAGCACTGAAGGCTTACTATACTGGTAAGATTCTTATCGATGGTGAAAAGTACATTGATTCAGATTTTGATCTCAGTCAAGTACAAATCCCTGTCGAAGTTCGTACCTGTTCTAGTAAGGAAGCAACTATCCTATTCAAGAATGTCAACACAACCACTCCTACTAACTTTATGGAAATGGTTATGTCAGATGAAGAGTCTAAGGTATGCGAATACATTCGACGACAAACATCTTATGTTCGTGAGTATGGTAACGAGCCACACGCGGTCTTTGAGAAAAGCATTAAGCCTGATGGCAAGGTAGTTGTTCCTAACTGGATTGACGATCAGCCGAATCCACGGCGTCGGTGGGACGAGTTCGTAGCAATCGCTATCATTCGTTCTCTAGGTAAAGGTCTTGTTGATGCTGGTCAGTCTGACATTGAACAACTTGTAGATAACGACACTGAGCTCAGCTCTGCTGTTAAAGCTCAAGTTGATAACTTCTTAGATGCTATGTTAGGATTGCGTAAGTTCCGTAAGTTCCAATTAAATGACGCTACATTCTCTGCGTTCTCTGTATACTATTTCGGTCTAGTAGGTAAGTACGGCAAGTTCAAGATCTCGAACGAGTCTGACTTCTACAAGACATTCATGGGGACTTACACTCGACTTACTGGTAAGCAAGATCATGGTCTTGAAAAGCAGACACTCGAATACAAAGGTAACGTCTTCTTTGTTAAAGAATTCTGTCGAAAGTATCGACGACACTCTGCTGATAGTACGGCACAAAAAATTGTGTTCGACCTATTTACAAAGCATGCAAATTGTGATAGAATGGGTATTACTGTTTTGGATAGTGTTCGTTCTCTTACGAAAACGGAACGTGAAGAAGCATTAGCTGCTCAAGGTTATGTATGTGCTGTGGATGGATTACCACTCGATCTTGATGATGCAGTCTTCGGTCATGATACACCATGGTGCAAAGGTGGTCGAAGTGAACTAAGTAACGGTGCTATGATTCGATCTGAACATAACCGTGATATGGGTACGGTTACTCTTGATGAGTACCGTTTGATTTTAAGTATGAGGAATAACAATGAGCAAACATCAACAGCTCCAGTCCCCGGAGTCGGTTAAAGTTCTACAGGAATGTGTTGACTTGCAGTTGAAAAAGTCTCGTGATTATCAAAATCCGAACTCAACTGTACAGCAAGCCGACTACTATCCTAATGGTGTAACTACCATACATGACATCATGCATGCTAAAATGCTACGTATGAAATCAGTTATGGAAGCAATGCAAGGTGATGATTATGATCCTAACTTTGAATCTCTCGAAGATTCAGCTAAAGATCTCATTAACTACTCATCTTTCTTCGTGGCATATTGCCGCAATGGTATTGTAGGCCAAAAGCCTAACAATAATATTTTCAATAAGGAAACTAAATAATGACTAATGTGATAATCCCCTCAAGTGACGAAGATCGTAAGCGTATTCGTGGTGCTATGGAAGAAATTAGTAATTCATACACTCGTACGGAAGCTGAGCGTGACTTCGTTAAAGAAGCAATTGAGTCCCTATCTGAAGAAGTTGACATCCCTAAGAATATTCTTCGTAAGATGGCTCGTATTTTTCATAAGCAAAACATTACTGATGTCGTATCTGAAGTAGAAGACATCGAGGCATTAATGGAGTCTATCTAATGCTTAAAGTAGAAAACATTCGCCAAATGATCATTGACAAATATCTTGATGAAGACTTTGTCATTGATCGTACTGGTGCTAAAACTATCGAGATTATCGGTGCAACCTTTATTGCTGATGAAGATCATGTGATCCGTAAAGCAAGTAAAGAATACATTGAACGTGAGCTTGATTGGTACATATCTCAATCGCTTAATGTAAACGACATTCCCGGTGAAACACCACAAATTTGGAAAAGTATCGCTTCATCCGAAGGTCAGATTAATTCCAATTATGGTTGGTGTATCTTCTCAGAAGAAAATGGTAGTCAATATCATCATGTCGAACGTGAGCTACGTAACAATCCAAACAGTCGACGAGCATCGATGATTTACAATCGTCCTACTATGCATACCGATATGACACGTGACGGAATGAATGATTTCATGTGTACCTTCGCAAATACATTTTATATTCGTGATGGTAAGCTTGTTTCTCATTATAATATGCGTAGTAATGATGCAGTCTTTGGATACAACAACGATGTAGCATGGGCTAGGTATGTTCAAAATCTTTTAGCTAAGGACCTTGGTCTTGAAGTCGGTGATCTCATCTGGACAGCATCGAACTTCCATGTGTATGAGCGCCACTTTAACTTTGTCGAGGCACTAACCAATGCTAAACAAATGGGATAGAAGATTCCTAAGACTAGCGCATGAAATTTCGACATGGAGTAAAGATCCGTCGAAACAGATTGGTGCTATATACGTAAAACATCGTCGTATTTTGGCCACCGGCTATAATGGATTTCCTCGAATGATATACGATCATAAGGAAAGATACGAAGATCGAGAAACGAAGTACACTTTCGTAACTCACGCTGAGATGAATGGCATATATAATGCTAGTTACAATGGAATTAGTCTTAAAGAATCGACTCTATTTGTTTACGGTTTACCAGTTTGTCATGAATGCGCTAAAGGTATCATACAAGTCGGTGTCAATCGTGTTGTAATGGTTCAAGACGAAACTCCAGAACAGTGGAACGAATCTTTTAAGATTACTAAAAAGCTTTTTAAAGAAGCTGGTATTGAATGGGGATTTGTTCCCTTAAAAGATATATTAAACTAGAGGTTTTTGTGATGGAAGAGAAAAAGATAGTGTATGATACTGACGGGTTACTAAGAGGAATGTTGTACGGCCTTGTACTCGTAACTCCTTTTTGGATGGCAGTGATTAGCGTGGTATTTTATCTCACATGAAAAAAGTAGTTGTAATTGACAATCTTACAGAAACCTTTCGAGGGAGTATTGTAAGATCGGGTCTTCAGAAAAGTTCTAAACTTGATGCTCGAGCCTTCGATAAGATGGGCTATGATACTCATTATGTTTATTGTGGTCACCTTGAAGATGACTATGGATATACTCATCATGTTGTAGACGAACTTGGATCTAAAGAACGTGCTGTAGTCGAAGGTAAGAATCCTGCTCGAGTATCTCGTTATTACATTAAAGACTATCTTACGAAAGTTCAAGATGTAATACAGTCTGCTGACTATGTAATTGCTCATTGCCACAGTGTTTCTATGATTACGAACATCAACCAACTCGTTAAGAACAAACGTATTATGTTTGTGATTCATGATGTAATCGATTTGATGTGGTGTTATGGAACGAGTGATGTGATTCGAAGGATGCGTAAGTCTGATCGTAACATGGTCTACATAGCCACGAACTCGAATTACTCAATACAACGTATGACTGACATACATGAGCGAGCAATCAAGGCTGGTTACGAAGACATACCTCTTAAAGGTGATGATGCTTTCCATGGTTTTATTGAGCATTTTGTTTGGACCGATGAAAAGATTACTGATGAAGATATTCGTAAACTGGATACTCGAAGTGCCATTATTGGCCGATATGAAACCTCTAAGTTCCATCATAAAGTTTACGGCTACTCGAATCCAAACAATACGATTGTACATTATGGGATACAAGATCCACGGCGAGATAAGAATGGTCGGTACTTTGCTAAGCTACAAAAGAGTGCTAATGCTTATGCTGAAAACTTGCCTGACGATGAACTCTTTGAAGAGATTAAATCCTCTCCTTCGATCATATTACCTTGCTTTTATGAAGAATTTGGTTATACAGCGTTTGAAGCCGGTATCTATGGTGTCGTACCAGTGATCTTTCAACGACAACTTGAACACCTAGGTATCTGGGCTCATGCTACTTCTGAATATCTTACTCGAGCTAATGTCAAACATTTTGTCGCAGATTTTAATGATGCAGATGACATATATAAAGCTATAGACCAAAGTATTAACGTAACAATGGAAGATCGTTTCGAGATATCTCGTAACCTTCTTAATTATTTTAGTGTTGAAAATTATGTTGAAGAACGCATCGAAAAACTTGATAGTATTCCAACGCGTTTAACAACTGAATCAGACCTTGAGGATTTTTTTACATGATTAAACACGCATCAATCGTTCCGCTTATCGGCGGTGAAACGATTGGATCCGAACTTGCTTTCGGAGAAAAACCTACTTACATGATGTCATACGAAGCTTTCGAAGCTAATGATAGACATGCCCGTAATTACTATGGTGGTGTTCCTTACTACGTCCTAGATCGTCACGAGAAGCCTAGAGAGAGTGTAGATGTGGTATCTTCTGTATGCCCATGCGCTGGCCTGTCTCAGCTATCTCACGGTTTTGGTGACGATAATCCTAATAATCAATGGATGGGAATTACTGCTAAATACGTTTTAGAGGAGGTCAGACCCAAAGTTTTCTGGGGGGAAAATGCACCAGGGTTTGCCGGAAAAATAGGAGAAAAGGTTCGCAATGAACTAAGGCAAATCGGTAAAGAGAATGGTTATACCATGTCTGTTTATCGTACTAAGTCTTTACTTCATGGAGCACCTCAGATACGAGAACGATCATTCTATTTTTTCTGGCGCGACGAACAAACTCCTCTCCTTAATTTTTATAACCGAGAGCATAAAAAGATAGAAGATGTTATCAGAAATGTTAGATCAAATTTCCAAACTGAACCAATCAACAAGAAGACGCCTAGCAAGGACGATCTTTACTACAAGTATATACTTGAACATATTCATGGCGGTATTACTCATCGTGATTTTTCTGCTATGGTAGAACCTCAAAAGGTTCGCACACAAGATGTGTTTTCATATATAGAACGTATGGGATATGACTACGCCACTGTCGGCGAATGGATGGAAGAGCATGGATACGAAAGAGAAGTCGAAAAATGCGCCAGACGGCATGCTAAACTCGCGGCGGGTGGAAACATCATGCGACGAGGTACAATCATACCTAAAGATTATATCGGCGCTTTCGTTGGTCATTATCCTACCATGCTTACTCATCCTGATGAAGATCGTTATATCAACTATCGCGAGGCTATGGCAATTATGGGATTGCCTGAAGACTTTGAGCTTCTCGACGCTAAGAAATCAGCGAACCACATTTGTCAAAATGTACCCGTACAAACAGCGAGAGATATGGCTGAAGAAGTAAAAAAATACCTTAATAATGAGTTGACAATGATTGATACAGATTATATAATCCAATATAATCATAAACAACGCTCTGAATACGTTGAGCGACATAACACACTGGAAGCCTTTATAGCATGAAAGTAGACATTGGTCCTTATACAGACGACGGTGAACGTTCAGTTACTGTCCTTATCCACGATTACGATACTTGGAGCTTAGATCATTCGCTTGGTCTCGTTGCTTTGCCTATGTTGAAGCAACTAAAAAAGACTAAGCATGGTTCTCCACTCGTTGATCTCGAAGATTGCCCTCCTCATCTTGCTTTTGAAGGTAAGGCTACGCATGAACATAATCAACTTGATTTGTTTGCAAGCGAAGAACATGACAATTTAGTATGGGAAAACATGCATGCAAAATGGGACTGGGTATTAGACGAAATGATCTTTGCCTTTGAGCATATATGCGGTGACAATGAAGATTGGGATAGTGGTCTATGGAAGATTGATGTAGACGAATGGCCACGGCCGCGGCTTAGGATTACTACCGGCGACCGAATTCAAAATGGCTTGCGCTTATTTGGAAAATACTATAGAGGATTGTGGGATTAATGAAAGATTTAATTATTGACTTTGAGACAATGGGAACTGAGCCTACGAACTGTGCTGCTATTGACGTCTCTGCTATGGTCTTCGACTGGGATCGTATGCTTTCATCGAATCCATACACAGTAAAAGACATAAAAGATACACGTACATTTAAGCTTTCTGTAGGAGATCAAGTACAAAACTATGGTTGGAAAGTTGAACAGAGTGTTATTGATTTTTGGCTTCAACAGTCTAAAGAAGTAAGAGCTCGCATTAAGCCAAAGCCTGATGATCTCACGGTTGAAGCATTCGTTAAAGAATTTCATGATTATATTATAGATGCCGGTGTTAAGCATTGGTGGTCTCGTAGTAATACATTTGATCCTGTCATTCTTACGAGACTATTTGATTCTCAAGGTAAGAAGGAACATCTCTACAGCTATCTTAAGTACTACCTCGTACGGGACACACGTACTTACATTGATGCTAAGTTTAATTTTGAAAATAAAAAGAATGGTTTCTGTCCAGTGGCAAACGAAAGCGCTTGGGAAACCACGTTTAAACCTCACGACAGTTCATGGGATATTTTAGCTGATGTACTCAGACTACAAGCGATTGTAAGAGCTGAAAATGATTTGGAGCAAGTTGTATTATGAATATAGAAATTAAAACATCAGACTTAAAGCAGTACAGTCTGTTTATTGGTACACCAATGTATGGTGGCCAGTGCGCTGGGTTGTTTACGAAGTCCTGTAATGATCTGGCTGCCATTTGTGCTCACCATGGTATACCACTCAAGTTTTATTATTTGTTTAACGAGAGCCTTGTTCAAAGGGCTCGTAACTACGTCGTAGACGAGTTTATGCGTTCCGACTGTACTCACCTAATGTTTATCGATGCAGACATTGGGTTTGACCCAAGAGATGTATTATCATTATTAGGTATTGCAGCCTCTGATCCAGAAAAATATGACGTGATTACAGGACCTTATCCTAAGAAAACAATTGCTTGGGAAAAGGTAGCTAAGGCTGCTTCGGCAGGTCATGCTGATGACAATCCTTTCAACCTCGATCAGTTCACTAGTGATTTTGTTTTCAATCCAGTTAAAGGTATTAAGCAATTCAAACTCAGTGAGCCGGTGGAAGTAACTGAAGCTGGAACTGGTTTCATGCTCATCCCACGTGAAACACTTGTAAAATATAAAGATGCTACTCCTGAACTTTCATATAAGCCAGATCATATTCGTACTGATCAGTTCGACGGATCACGAGATATCCACGCTTTCTTTGATTGCGTGATTGATCCAGAGTCTCGCCGCTATCTATCGGAAGATTACTTCTTTTGTAAGAAAGCTCGATTACTCGACATGAAAATCTGGATGTGTCCTTGGATGAAACTCAACCATGTTGGCTCTTATATCTTTAAAGGTGACATGGCATCTATTGGCCGACTAGGAGTATCTGCTACAGGTGATAAGACTAGCCAAAGAAAGAATTACAGCAATTAACAGTTGACAATTGCACTCAACTGTGTTAGAATTACTCGTACTTTAAATTAATTGGAGAACTACTATATTATGAAATTTTCTGCTGAAACACTAGCTGTCCTTAAAAGCTTTACCGCTATTAACAAATCTATTCTGATGAAGCCCGGTAATGTACTTAAGACAATTACACCAGAAAAGACTCTTATTGCAATCGCACAAATCGACGACACTATTCCTTCCGAAGCATGTGTATATGATTTGTCAAGATTTTTGTCAATATTGAGCCTTTATGAAGCACCAGATGTTGAGTTTGGTGATAAATACTTTACTATATCAGAAGGTAAGCGTCGGACTAAATATGTTTATGCCGATGTAAGTATGATTCATACACCTCCTGAAAAGGATATAAATATTCCGTCTGAAGACTTTGTAGTGAATGTTACCCACGATGATCTTTCTTCAGTTCTTAAAGCAGCAGGAGTATTACAATTTTCAGAGATTGCATTTGTAGGCGAAAGCGGCAAGTGCTATCTGAAAGCTATCGACAGTGCCAATAACGGTGCAGATGACTTTGGCATCGAAATTGGAGAAACTGACGATACATTCAAGGTAATCATTAAAACTGATAACCTTAAACTAATGCCTTTAGATTACCAAGTGACTCTTTGTTCAAAGGGAATCTCGGAGTTTAAAGGGACCGGTGTCACATATTATGTGGCTATTGATTCAAAGTCGACTTACAATAAAGGTTAAAAATTATGGATATGCAACAACAACAAGAACAAGAGGTAAACATTACTCTTGGTGATTTGAGTACTTTGCTACAGCTGATCGATGTCGTATCAAGCCGTGGTGGTATTCAAGGACAAGAACTGGCTGGTGTGGGAATGCTACGAAATAAACTCGAAGCTTATCTCCGTCAGAACTCTCCTCAGCAAGCCGAAGGTGTTGCTGAACAGCCAGTAGATGTAGCACAGGGTGAACTTGCAGACAAGCTTGTCTAAGCAACCACCTCTCTTCTCGAGAATAGGGGGGATCGCTTGATCCCCACCTTTTCGACTTTATTTTATATTATGATTATTGGTGAACTATGTCTATTGATGCAAAATCAAACGAAGTGCTATGGGTGGAACGCTATCGCCCACGATTAATCGAAGATACAATTCTTCCAGACCAAATGAAAAAAACCTTTCAGAAGTTTGTAGCTGATGAAAGCGTACCTAATCTATTACTAACCGGAGGCCCTGGTGTCGGTAAAACCACAATCGCAAAAGCTATGCTTGACGAGCTTGGTTGTGATTATGTCGTTAAAAATGGCTCACTCAACGTCAACATTGACACCCTCAGATACGAAATATCAACGTTTGCCTCCTCCGTTTCCCTCTCAGGTGGTAGGAAATATGTTATATTCGATGAGGCGGACTACCTTAACGCTACATCTGTCCAGCCTGCCCTAAGGAATTTCATTGAAGAATATTCCGCTAACTGTGGATTCATATTCACATGTAACTTTAAAAACCGTATCATCTCTCCTCTCAGGTCTCGTCTATCTGAAATAGATTTTTCTATTGAACAGACTGAGCGACCTCAACTTGCAATGCAATTCTTTAAGCGAGTCAATACTATACTTCAACAAGAAAATGTTGAATATGATAAAGGTGTTGTTGCTAAAGTAATTGAAAAGCACTTTCCTGACTTCCGTCGTGTATTGACTGAACTACAATCCTATGCTGCTTCTGGTAAGATTGATGAAGGTATCTTCGTTAATCTCAAGCAAGAAAGTATTGATGAACTCTTTGCTTTACTCAAAGCTAAGAACTTTACTGAAATGCGTAAGTGGGTAGCTAAGAACTCAGATCAAGATATGAACGAAATGTTCCGTCGTATCTATGATGCTGCAACTGAACGAGTCGCATTCCGAAGTCTACCTGGTTTCGTGGTTACTACAGCTGACTATATGTACAAAGCAAACTTTGTCGCTGACCAAGAAATTAACATGATCGCATTCCTTACAGAGGTAATGATTGAAAGTGAGTTTAACTAATATATTCTCAAAGACCACTAGCTGCTTCTTTTGTTATACAGAAATCGAAAAGAAGAAAGCTTTTACTGCCGAAGTTGAAACATCTGAAGGTCAACTTAAGATCAAGATGTGCGAATCATGTGGCGGTGACTTTGATGAGTTGTTAAAATCTATTGAAGAGGTAAAAAATGTATAATCAATATACTAACAAATCCGAGGATAAACCATACATACAATTGATATGCAATCCTTATGAACACC
>Ga0181390_1000026_pt1 | contig 45588 bp, 49 predicted proteins | sample 13SPOviralmetaG_FD_130085 | JGI IMG/M metagenome (GOLD analysis project Ga0181390, IMG submission 130085) | Marine viral communities from the oligotrophic San Pedro Time Series (SPOT) site, San Pedro Channel, CA, USA - 13 SPOT_SRF_2010-07-21 | ecosystem: Environmental > Aquatic > Marine > Strait...
ATGGGGGATTAGCTCAGCTGGCTAGAGCGCCTGCCTTGCACGCAGGAGGTCATCAGTTCGACTCTGATATTCTCCACAATAAGCGAAAATAGCTCAGCTGGTAGAGCACAACCTTGCCAAGGTTGGGGTCGCGAGTTCGAATCTCGTTTTTCGCTCAACGACTGCCAGTCAAGATATAGGGATAATTTCACACAAGCGTACCACTAGAATAAGACGACTTAGTATTACCTCCCTTTAAAGCCACCAACTCGGTGGCTTTTTTATTAAACAATTTTAGACTTTGCCATATAAATAATATGAATAAACTACAAGCACTTAAATGTTTTGAGGTAACTTCTCAAACACAAGCAGATAATGGTACTATTTGTTACCATGACCCAATTGCAAATTGTGATTACCTCTCTTATGAGAATGGTTATATCCGTAGAGCATATACTAGAAAGTATATAACATCAGCTGGATATAAATACCAAGTTAGAAACATTTATCAATTAAATCCACAAAAGAGAAGGCTTAGAGTATTGGATGAAAATTTTTCATGGACGGAAACAGAACGAATTATGATACCTAAACATGAAGACAGAATTGAAAAATTAACTAAAGCAGTTGTAAACTTTAGAAAGCATATAAAGAAACTATCACCTGACTTTACGTATAACTAGTAATAAATTAAATAAATATGCATGTAAATTTATGGATAGGTAAAGATTGGCTAGATCAATTTTACAAAATAACAAAACAAAAAATATCTGAAAGCGAAGTATTTGATAATGCAGTTGAGTATACAGATGTTGCAATAATTCCAGGTCAAATACAAGTATCAATTGAGTATAATAAATATATTGACCTAATTGATAGAGGTCTACTTGTAGAATGGGCAGGAGCTCAGGAATACGACTTTTAAAAATAATATAATTATGATACCACAAGAAGGAAAAGTATTAGTAGATTTTTGGGCACAGTGGTGTGGCCCTTGTAAAATGATGATGCCTATACTGGAAAAATATAGTGCAGAAGAAGATTCAGTAAATGTAGTTAAAATTAATGTAGACAAAGAGTCTGATATTGCTTCAGAATACGGCATTAGATCTATTCCTACATTTATACTATTTGAAGACGGAGAGATTATTAAAAAACAAACAGGCGCTATGACCATACAACAATTACAAGAATTCACAAAAAACTAATATATGAAATGGTTTACGAATACATTTAGTTATTGGTCTGAATTAGTATCAGAAATAAGAATCTGGTGGGTATTCAGATCGGCTGCGAGGCAGAATATAACAAAGCTTAATGAAAACGATCTAAGAGTAGATTGGTTAGGTAGAATCTATGGTGTAGTTAATATGCCAGAAGAAGTAGTAGGAGCAGCTCCACAGGTTCAACAGGCATATGTATTACAACAAATTAATAAATGGGGTCCACTCACAACTGAAATGGGACTCTCAGACATCATTTACCCGGAAATAAATAGAATACCAAGCACGAACGCATACCTAGTTGTAATGTGGCCTCAGTACGATGCACTAGGTCTTTGGTATATCTTAGGTAATATAATTAAATCAGCAGCAGTTGGTTTTGGTTTATATTTACTAGCTAGAGTAATTTGGGTTAATTTTCACCACGTAACAGAACTTTTTAATAAGTTACTTGGTTTAGCAGGTATGTAATGGCAGAAATAAAGAGAGTACAAGAAAACGGACTACGTTTTTATCAAGTAACCGAGGGAGAAGAGATAATCGCAAAACTACCATCGGTTACTACTATTTTAGGGGAAACCAAAGATAAATCAGGTCTAGACAAATGGCGCAAGAGAGTTGGCGAAGCAGAAGCTGATAGAATCTCAAATCTCAGTATGAGTAGAGGTACTATTATGCACAGACTAATAGAACTCTATAAAACAAAGACTTCAGGTGAAGCCACTGATCGTTTAAATGAATTAAAAGAAATAGCCAAGACTGATGATGAGGTCAATGAATTCTCAGAACATGAGAATGCAGATCTGTATCTAGAAGAGGCTTGGAAGATGTTCTACAAATTCTGGTTTAACTCAGCAGACTATTTTGATACCATAAAAGAGGTAATAGAGGCAGAAACATTCTTATGGACCACTAAAGCAGGTGGTTGGGCAGGAACTGTAGATAATGTCTCAGAAGTAGTTGATGGTACTATTAAGATTATTGACTACAAGAATAGTAGAAAGCCAAAACGAGAAGAATGGGTGATAGATTACTATCTACAGGCATCAGCATATTTCATAGCATATTGGGATATGTCAGGTAAGAAAGCCGATGGCGCAGAGATTTGGATAGCTAATGAAGTGGATAATTTACCCCAAAAATTCACACTTACCCAGTCCGATCTGGAGTTCTATGCAAAGGAGTTTATTAAGCGTAGAAAGATGTTTCTAGAAAAGCATAATATATAATAAAAATAGTAAATTATGTCTGAAGATAATAATAAATTAAATTATGTGGCTAAAAAATTTGGTATTATCCAAGGTGTTTCAAAAAAGTCTAAACAAACACCAGTGATTGAACAGATATTAACAGGTTGGGGTAATTTAGTTAAATCTCATTTTGTAGAATTAGAACCTGAATTAAAAGCAGAGGGTCAAAAAAGATTAGAAATTTGTAACTCTTGTCCTATGAGAATAAATGGTACATGTAGTACTAGTAGACAAGGGAGACATGTAAAAACTGGAGTAATGATGAACGGGTGTGGGTGTAGATTAGCTGCAAAAGCGTTATCGCCTGGTTCAGAATGTCCGTTAGGTAAATGGTAAATAAAAAATAAAATTATGTTTAAAACATTAAAAAGGAATTTCTTTCCATTCATTATAGCATTTTCAGCATTATCTGTATCTGCTTCTGCTGCTTTCTATTCAGTTAGTGGTTTAAGTAAACTATTTGCAGGTGCTTCATTTGAGGTAATTATTATGGCAGCTTCGTTAGAGGTTGCAAAACTAGTAATAGCATCTTTACTTTATCAATATTGGGATACTATTAATAAAGGCTTAAGGGCATACCTTTCAATTGCCACGATAATACTGGTACTTATTACTTCAATGGGTATTTATGGATTCCTATCAGCCGCTTATCAAGAAACGTACTCAAAATTACTAGTTCAAGAAAATCAAATAGAATTTATTGAGAATAAAGCTCAATTTTATGAAGATGATCTTGAAAGATATGATACAGAGTTGGCTAGAATTAGTGATAATATTAATATCTTATCAAATGCAAAAGCATCTGGCATACAAGTAAGAGATACGTCTTCCGCTACTGGATTTAGGCAAACTATTTCTACAACAGAATTAAGGATGGCACAAAAGCGTATTGAAGTAGAAGAGGGAAATCGTAAAACTGTTCAAGCAAAAAGAGAGGTGGCCGCTGATAGTTTACAGACTTTTAGATTACAGATTTTAGATCTACAAAATACTTCTGAAACTGCAGGCGAATTAGGACCACTACAATACTTATCAGGGTTAACAGGTACACCAATGGATAAGATTATTAACTGGCTTTTATTGGTTATTATTTTTGTATTTGATCCATTAGCAATTTCACTAGTTGTTGCAGCTAACTTTGCATTTGATCAGGCTAAAAGAGAAGATGAAGAAGATACTGAGTATACACCTAGAGATTCTGTATTTGATAATTTAGGTGATTTTGATGATGATGACTTACCAGAACCTAATGATAATTTAAGAAGCGCAGCAAAAAGATATGCAGAAGATATATTAGATGAAGGTAAATTAACACCTGATAATCCCAATATCAATTCAATGGACGTTAGTATAGATAAAGAAAATGCAGAAGCATGGGGACAACTAGCGGATGAATTAGCTAAACATGGTTTGGCTGAAGATGAAGAAGATGAAGAAGATGATTGGCAAGACGATCCAGATATTCAAGATTTTTTAGAAAGGGCAGATGAACAAGGACCGTGGTCTGAAGAAGATGATAAAATTTACACTGTTGGTGGATTAACTGCAGATAAAGATGGTTCGTTTATGGAATTCCAAAGAAAAATGGATGAGAATGATAATATAGGAATTCAAGATCCTTATGATATAGCAGTTGATCGACATGAACCTGAAGAAGAATGGGATGAAGAACATGCATTAGATCAAGTACTTAATGATATGGTTGATGATATGTCCGAAGAAGAAATTGATGAAATCGCAAATGCTAAATTTGAAGTAGAAGATACTTATGGTAATATAGAAGTTATAGATCCACAAGAAGTAAAGCCTGATGAAGAAATTCCTAATGAGCCTACTTCAGTCGGAGTAACTGTAAATAATATAGTTGAAAAAATACCTACTCCACATTTACAAACAGATACTACAACAATTGCTCCTATAGATGAAGATGAATTATTTAATAAAGCTATGAGAGAAAAGGCGGAAAAAGATAAACAAGAATTCTTAAAGAAAAATGATAGAAAAAATTAAAGTAAGTTTAGACACTACTTATATTACAAAGGCGCTTGATAGTGATTCTTTAGGGCAGATTATTTCTTCTAATAATCCAGGTATTGTGCATAGAATTTATCTATTAACTAACGGCTTAAAGAAGAGGCAAGATTTTCTAGAAATCTCTAAGAATGATAAATATAATATATCTGCAACAGTAAGTACTAACTATGCATATGCTGGGGACGCTAAAAGGCAAGCAGAAGTTATTACTTTTATGAAAGATATAGTTAAAAGGAGGCATTCTTTTATCATAAGATATACTATAACTAGAAAAAGTGATATGAAAGATGTCTTTAGTTTTAAACATGAGACTACTAATAAAAAAGAAGTAGTGGATTTAATTAACAAACTAGAACAAAAAACAAAAGAATTATGCAAAGTAGATACGTATTAAAAAGAGGACATAACGGAGATTTAGTTGAAGCTATTCAAGAAAAATTAGGACTGCGAATTGATGGTGTTTTTGGTCCAGCTACTGAGGCTGCAGTTAAAAACTTTCAAATTAATAAAGGTCTTAAAGGTGATGGTATTGTAGGTCCTATGACTTGGAAAAAACTAAGTCTAAATCCTCATGAATTAGAAGCAGATACAGACCTTACTACTGGCGCAACATGGATTGAACAGTATCATTTACCAGATGGTGAATATGTAAAACAAGAAACTGCAAAAAAATGGATTTTTATCCATCACACAGCAGGTAGACATAATCCATATAAAGTTATTGACCAATGGGGTAGAGACCAAAGAGGTAGAATTGGAACTCATTATGTAATTGGTGGACAACCTGCATCTGGAAAGAATGATTTAGAGTATGATGGTAGAATTTTGCAAGCATTCTCTGATGACTATTGGGGTTACCATTTAGGTAAAACTAAATCTGCAGCTATGCATAGGGGTAGTATTTCTATCGAAGTATGTTCTGCTGGAAGATTAGATAAAGTAGGAGACAAATATTATACATGGTATAAAGCAGAAGTAGATCCATCACAGGTTTGTACTTTAAATACTCCATATAAAGGAAGAGAATATTATCATAAATATTCTGATAAACAAATTGAATCTTTAAAGGCTTTACTCATATTACTATCAGAGAAACACGGAATTGATTTACAAATAGGTATAATTGGTATGATGAAAAATATAAAGAAACAATATGATTTATCAATAGCACCTATTAATAGACCTAAAAGGGTTGATCTTAGTAAAGCATGGGATTTTTCTGATAAAGCTTGTGAAGGTAAAATACAAGGCCTATTAACACACGGCCAAGTAAGGGTTGACAAGGATGATATGCATCCACAAGAAAACCTAATAAATATGTTATTAACACTTTAAATTAATTAAATATGAAAATTGAAGTATCAAATGGTGAAATCGTCGATAAACTCACCATTCTAGCTATTAAGCTTGAAGAAATAAAGGACGAAAATAAACTCAAAAATGTACAAACAGAATACGACACTTTAGCTCCAATTGTGCATGAAATTTATGAATCTTTAACGGCAAACGACAGAGTAACAATGGAAAAGTTACACGAAGACCTTTTAAATGTTAATAAAACTCTTTGGAATATCGAAGACATTATTAGAGTCCATGAAATGGACGGAAGGTTTGACGCTGCTTTTATAGAAGTCGCAAGATCTGTTTATTATACAAATGACGAAAGAGCAGATCTTAAAAAATCAATTAATACATTAACAGGATCCTTATTAGTAGAAGAGAAATCTTACGAAGAGTATAAGTAAACGTAAATGGACCAATTATATTATATAAATCTTAAAAAAAGACCGGATAGATTAGAGTATCTTAGAGAAAATGTACTGCCATATATAAATATAGAAGGTATGCAAAAAATGCAGGTTGCGGCAGCAGACCATACGCATTATAGCAATGTTTCACAAAGAGCAGCAGGATGTTCTCTTTCACACCTTTGGGTTTGGAAAGACGCGATTGAAAAGGGTTATGACAAAATTATTGTCTTAGAAGATGACCTTGAATTAACTAAAAGTGAAAAAGAAATTAGTGAGGTATTAGAAAAATTAAAAAATGTAGATTTTTCTATATGTAACCTTGCATATAATAATAGAACACCTTTAAAAGAAACCAAATACGATTTTTTATTTAAGTGTAATAATATTCAGACAACCGGATGTTATGTTGCTTCAGTACCTTTCTTAAAAAAGATGATACCACATATAGAAGAGGCTACAGCTCGTCTAATGAATTGTGAATCATATCCTATAAACGCAATTGACCAAGCATGGAAAAAATTCCAAAATGATGAAAATTGGTATGTTGCCGGAAGGATAGGAAAACAAAGAAAATCATATAGTGATATTGAAAATAAAACAGTAGACTATAGTGGTTTTGAAAATGATAATAAATTTTTAAAAGGTAAAAAGAAATCAGAACTCAAACTTCTTTATGTAGCTCAACATCTTTCTACGGGCGGAATGCCACAATTTATTTTAAAAAGAATAGAGGCTTTAAAGTCTACGGATATTGATGTTAGGGTAATAGAATTATCTGATTACGGACCAGATTTTGTTGTTCAAAAAAATAAGATTAAGGCCATATTAGGTGATAAATTATATTTGGCAGATAGTACTGATAAAAATCAAAGAATTTTAAATCTTATAGAAGATTTTAAACCAGATGTAATACATTTTGAAGAATGCCCAGAATCTAGTGATAGAAAATTAGAGCCTTCTATTATAGAAAAAATATATTCTAAAGATAGAACTTATCAAATAGTAGAAACTTGCCATAATATATGGATGACTAATGATAAGAAAATATGGCATCCCAATTCTTATATGTATTGTACCCCATACCACCCATTAAATAATTTTAAAGATACTAAAAGTGCAGGTACAGTTATACAATATCCATTAGAAAATTTAATTCCTACTGATCAAGAAAAATTAGATGCAAGGTCAGAATTAGGATTTGAAGATAATAAAATACATGTATTGAATGTAGGACTATGGACTAAAGGTAAGAACCAGGGTGAAGCCGTTGAAATGGCTAGAAGGTTAAATAAAATACACCCTAATAAATTTGTATTTCATTTTGTGGGTAATCAAGCTGGTAATTTTAGAGAGTACTGGGAACCTATTATGAAAAATTTACCAGAAAATGTTAATGTATGGGGTGGTAGAAATGACGTAGATGTATTTTTAAAAGCATCAGACGTATTTTTATTTACTTCTACATGGGAATGTAATCCACTTGCTTTAAAAGAAGCTATATCGCATGGCCTACCTACGTTTTCTAGAAATCTACCACAATATATGGATATGTATGAAAAGCATATTGGGATATTAGTAGATGATATTGATATTAATGTAAATACTTTTATTAATTACTTAAATGATTTTAAGCCTAATGAATTAATAGATGGGCGTTTGGACTTTAAAAACCAAATGGTTGACCACTATAATAAAAAATATATTGCTCCTGAATCAGAAAGAAATGCTAAATTTAGAGTAACCTGGAATGGTAGTATTAAATTTCACGCGGATCTAGTTCCATCTGATGATTGTGTAATTAAGTTTATTGAAAATGGAAATATAGTATATCAATCAAATATTAAAAATAATCATTGGTATTCTCCATCTAAGAAATGGTTTATTCCATGGAAGATAGAAGTTTATGAAAATAATGAGTTAATATGGGATTGGAATTATGAACCTAAAGGTAATGAAATTGGTATTAAATTAGATAGTTCTTCTCTTGGAGATACTATTGCGTTTATGGGCCAGATTAGATCATTTAAAGAATATTGGGGTTTAGATAAGGTTTACGTTTTCACCCATAAAAACTGGTTGTTTGATGATGAAGAATACAATAAGTTAGGTATTTCTATATTACCATGGTCTACATTTTCGCAATTACCGACATATACCATAACACTAGGAGTATATTATGAAATGAAACATCCATGGAAAAAGGATGAACATAAAAACGACTGGAGAAAAATACATCTTTCTCAAATAGCATCAGATAGATTAGGTATTCCATTAGATGAAATAAATGCCAGACCTATTATGCATCCTAATTTTAGAAATGCTAAAAAACCAGTAAGAGATAAGGCTATAGCTACATTTGCTACTGCATCTACGGCTCAGGCTAAATATTGGAATAGAGATGGTGGTTGGCAGGAATTAATAAACTCTATGCCTGATTTACATTGGGTTCATTGTAGTAAAGAAAATCATGTGGATGTAAATACAGAAAAGTCTCCAGAACCATTAGAAGAAGTTGCAGGATTTATGTTAGCGAGTAAATTCTTTGTTGGTATTAGTTCTGGTTTGACTTGGTTTGCATGGGCTTTAAATGTTCCTACTTTTTCTATTAGTGGATTTACACCAGAAGTAGTAGAGAAAATAGAAGGTATTACAACAATACAAAATAAACGAGTTTGTAATAGTTGTTGGGCATGGGATGTATTTGATAAGGGTGATTGGGGCTGGTGCCCTGCACACAAAGGAACAGAACGTGTATATGAATGTAGTAAAGAAATTACTGTAGATATGGTAATTAATACTATTAATGAAACTATCTAAAATTAAAGAATATAACTTATATAAAATAGTGTAATATGCATATATTAGTTACCGGTGGAGCCGGATTTATTGGACATCACGCTGTATGGCGAGCATTAGAAAGAGGGTGGCAAGTATCTGTATTAGATAATTTTTCTACAGGTAAGCTAGAAAATCTATTATTACCATCTGGAAATATACCAGGTGGATTAACTGTTTATGAGTGTGATATTGTAGATGGGCATTTACCAGATATACCTAATATAGATTACCTATTACATCTAGCAGCTCCAGTTTCAGTAGAAGAATCTTTAAATAATTCAGAAAAATATTGGAATGGTATTGTAAAAGCTTCTAGACGTATTTTTACATGGGCTATAGAAAGAGGATGTACGAATATAGTGGCAGCAAGTACTGCTGCTGTATACGGTGATAGTGAAGATGTGCCGTTTACTGAAGATAGTCCAGTCGATCCAATGTCACCATACGCAGAATATAAATTAGAAATGGAATTAATACTTGAAGATTATCATAATTCTAAAACACAGTGTAGTGCACTTAGATTCTTTAATGTATTTGGAGAAGGACAACCGGACGATGTTGGATATGTAAGTGCAATACCTATCTTTAAGAAGCAATTTGAATCATATAATCCAATTACTGTCACTGGGGATGGTTTACAAACCAGAGATTTTATATATGTTGGGGATATTGTAGAAGCATGTTTTAAAACATTAGTACAACCTAGATTAGCAAGTTTAAATATGCAAATATTTAATGTAGCATCTGCCGAAGAAACTCAAATATTAGATATTGCAGAATCTTTTGGAGGAGAAATATTGCATATAGATGCAAGAAAAGAACCTAAAAAGTCAGTAGCAGATATATCATTAATAACAAAAACAATAGATTGGAAACCTTCTACTAACGTTTTAGGTTGGATTAAACAGATTAAGAATGCCTAGACAAGTTAGTATAACATTATGTTCTAGTTGTCTAAATGAATTTCCAACTAAAGAAATGTTTACAGTAGGTAGAGCTGGTTATCATTTAGAGCCTGATAAGGTAACATACTATACATTATATTGTAAAAAATGTACTAAAAACGATACAGAATCTTATGTAAAAATTATTAAAGAGCCAGTACCACCTAAGAAGAGAAAGACTAAGAAGAAATGATTAAAAATCCAGCTATTTATATTAATACACATGCACTTGGAGATACTCTTGCAGCTATACCTACTTTAAATAAACTAAGTAAATCCTTTGAACAACCTATTACAGTATTTACTAGTAAGCCAGATCTTTTTGGAGGACATCCATCTGTTTTAAATGCATTACCACTAGATAGTGATAAAAGTGATTATACTATACATGAAACGTTCCAACCACTTTTAAATTTAAATCGCACTTTTGACTTAGGTGAAAGTAACCATAAATTTGTATTTAAGCATGGTACTATGGATATTAGACAATTTCATGCAATTTCTATAGGTGTAACATTAGAACCTGATGAGATGTCAATAGATTTATATATAGAAGCTCCAATGGATATTAAGGGTTTACAAAATTATGTGGTAATACATCCTACAAAAACTTGGCCTTCCAGAACTTGGGATTCTAATAGTTGGCAGGACTTAATAAACGAATTAAATGGAAGGGGTATTCCAGTAATTGCAATAGGACAAAGAGATAAAGAATGGTCAGCTACAGATAATAAAGTAGTATATAAAGATACAATAGATCTTAATATAGAACTAGGACTTAATTTATTAGATGCTGGAACTTCTATAGCTAATTTAAGATGGTTAATGAATAGATCTAAATGTGTAGTTACAATGGATAGTGGTATTTTACATTTAGCTGGAACTACAGATGCTAATATTATACAATTAGGTAGTTCAATTAATCATAAACTTAGAGCTCCATTTAGAAAGGGTACTCAATTATATAAATATAAATATGTTGAAGGAGGTTGTACTAAAAAATGTGCATCTGATATAAAATATTACCAGAAAGTACATGGTAATATACATGGAATCCCACCGTTGGGTAAATGCCTAGAAGGTTATTCTGAGTTTAAATGCCATCCAACTGTAGATTTAGTATTTAAAGAAATTATGAAAACAAAACACTTATATGTATAATATGAAAAAACTAACTAATATACTTACGGCTTTATTTTTACTAACTGTTATTTCATCTGCACAACCACATGTGATGGCTACTTTAGAAGATGAAGTATCTAAATTTAATACATTAATTCAATCTAAAAATATTGTAGAAATTAGAACAGATATTTATGAAGTAATTTACAATATTGAATATCAACAACCCCTAGTGGTTGAATATACTGTATTTTGTAAACCAGATTCACCTACTTATGAAAGGGATGGTATTTCCTTTAAAGCATTTCCAGGTTTAAAATCATCATCATCTTCTGACTATAAGGATAATGTATATGATAAGGGGCATATGGCACCTGCAAATACATTCGCATGTAAAGAAGAATGGTTAAGAGAGACTTTTAGTTATGCTAATTGTGCATTACAACATCAGGGGCTAAATAGAGGTACATGGGCAGCACTTGAAAGATTTGAAAGAAATTTAGCAGGTATTTATGATGACATTGATGTACATATTGAAATATTCTTTTCAGATAAATGGACTACTAACTCAGATCCAGCGAGGATACCTTCAAGCTTTGTAAAATCTATCAGTTATCAAGAACATGATGGTAAGTGGAAAACACTAAGTTTTGATTTTCCAAATGAAGATACTACTGGTAAATCTTTTTGGGAGTTTCAAATCAACTAATGATGATATATAGAATAAGGGGTTAATAACTTAAATAAAGTTCTCAGGATATGAATAATGTAGCAAAGTTTTTAAATCTATTTTCAGAGTTTGACTTAATAGTCTCAGAGAAAGTAAGAAAGAGTCCAAAGAAAGAAAGAACTGTAGTAGCACCCGCGACAGCATGTGCAGCTAAATCAGATCTTTTAAAGGAATTAAAAAGATTGACACAGGAGTATAAGAGGGCTCAAAAATCTTTTAAAAATAATAAAATCAGTAGACAAGAGTTGTTTGATTTTGAATGGAGGATTTTTGAACTCCAAGAAGAAATTAGACGTATCGAGGAAGATGATTTCATGTAATATATGCAACTATTCAGTAAATACGTTATTGATAAAATTGTTTATGCTAAACAACCAAAAGCTAAGCATCAGAAGAGACTAGACTCGGCAGAGGACTATGAAATTTTAAATTGCTCTTATGTTGATGCTCCAGTAATGGTTCCACCTGCGAATTCATCAGGTGAGACTATGGCTGAATTAGAGACTATTGCCGCGGCAGAAGCTCTACATAAGAATCCTAGTAAACTAGAGCATAAATACGATGGCGAGTTTGACTGGGCATTTAAGAAAGTTGTAGAGGATGCCGGTTTAGAGTATGACGAAATCTATTTTAAAAGATTAATTAAAGAAGCCGCGTCTATTACGATTAGGCTAAAATATAAATTTAATAGACCAAGGCCGTTTCAACTAGGTCCAGTTCTAGGTATTGATGTTACTAAATATCAATCTAGTACAGCAAAGACTCCAGCATTTCCATCTGGACATACTACTCAATCAGTTTTAGTAGCATGTGTTCTAGGTGAGAAATACCCAGAGTTAAAAGAGGAATTAATGAAAGTAGCTGATAAAGTTTCACTTTCTAGAGTAGTTGGAGGTCACCACTATCCATCAGATATTAAATATGGAGAGTTATTAGGTAAATGGTTAAGTGGTCAATTAAAAAAATAATATGGAAGAAGCAATCTCACAATATATCGGAGAGTGGGGCTGGTTAACTCTAGTCGCTCTTGTTACATTTGCGTTTAAAGATACAATAACTAATTTCTTTAGAGGTATGCAGTTTCTTATGGGAACTGATTTTGATATTGATGATGTTGTTTACATTAAAGGTACTAAGAAGGCTAGAATAGTCAGACAAAGTATCTGGAGAACTACGTTTTATGTATATGGTCATGGGAGGAAATTCGTAGTACCAAATAGTTCACTTTGGTCTTTACAGATTGAAAAAGATCTACCCAATAGTGAAGCTTACGAAGAGTACAAACAAAACAAAGACTAATATATGAAAAATTCAAACATAACCTTTCTTAAAACTGCAATAGTATATTTAAGCTTAATTTTTTTAACATCGTTAATGACATCATGTGGTGTTAACTGGCAAATATCAACATATAGCCATGATCCAATATATGATGATGAAAATTATTTAGTAGTAGCAGATGGTGTAAGGGTAGACACATTAAATGAATTTCAATTTAGAAATAGACTAAGAACGGATTTTCAATTTAGATATAATTTTGCACAATATGCTATAAGTCAACCTAGATCATTTGATTGGAATAATCGACTGTTGGGGTATAGATGGAATAGAAATATCTGGGGTTATAGCTACTACAGCTACTGGGATAGAAATCAAATGTGGAATGATTGGGCATGGGGTTTTACACCTCATAGATGGTCGCCATTTGGATATGATCGCTGGGGATATAATAGCTGGATGGGTAATGCACATTGGGGTTATGGCTGGAGTTGGAATAACTATTATGGCTGGAATGGCTGGTATGATAATACTTGGGGCTGGAGACAGCAAATGAATAATTATGCATGGCAACATAGAAGAGATAGATCTAATACAGTCTATGTTAATAGTAGAAGAAGTTCAATTAATAATAGTATAGTTAGTAATAGGAGGGTTAATGTTAATACAAGGGTTAGGGTTAATACTAGAACTAATACTAATATTAAGCCTAGGGTATACGTTAGACCTGAGAATAACAATAATATAATTATTAGAAATAATAATACAAGGACAATTAGAGTTAAACCTGTACCACCAGTTATTAGACATAATAATACAAATCCTAATAATTCTAGGCCAGTAAGAATAAATCCAAGCAGATCTACCGGTACAACTACTAAAACTATTCGTAGAAACAATTAGACATTTAGCCATATAAACTCTATAAACGTAAAAGATATGAAAAGAGTTTGGGTTAATGGATGTTTCGATATTCTACATAGAGGTCATTTTGAGCTCTTTAAATTCGCAAAATCTTTAGGTGATAAACTTATTGTAGGTATTGACTCAGATGAGAAAGTACGTATGGCAAAGGGACCAAGTAGACCCCACAATACTTTGGAGGACCGAAAATTCGCATTAGAATCCATTAGACATATTGATCTAGTAGAGACCTTTGATACTAAACAAGGCTTAATCGATCTAGTGGCTAAATTTAAGCCAGATGTAATGGTAGTTGGTTCAGATTGGAAAGGTAAAGAAGTAGTAGGTAGTGAATATGCTGGAGAAGTAGTTTTCTTTGATAGAATAGGTGATTACTCGACCACTGAGGTATTAGAAAGTAAATTATATAATACTGATCAAAAGAAAGCTTATGTTGATATAGACGAGACTATCTGCTTCTATGAGGGTAAAAGAGTATATCAAAATGCACAGCCGAATGTGACAAATATAAGTAAAATAAATAAACTATATGATAGTGGCTGGCATATTACATATTGGACTGCCAGGGGCGGTCATTCAAAAAGAGATTTAACTAATTTAACAAAGACGCAACTCAACGAATGGGGATGTAAGTACAATAACTTAGTGGTGGGTTGGTCTGAGTTAAGTTTGGAAACAAAACCTAGCTTTGACTTGGTTATTGATGACAAAGCAAAAAGAATAGAAGAATTATGATAGTAAAACCTAAAATAGTACCCAAAGCATGGGGTGAAGAGATTTGGATTCACAACGATGAAGAGTATTGTGGAAAATTATTAAGATTTCATAAGGCCGGTAATAAATTTTCAATGCATTACCATATTATTAAGAAGGAGTCTTGGTATGTTGGTAAGGGTTCATTTGAATATATTTGGATCGATACTGAAAAAGCAGAAGAACATTCTACTACTATAAATGAGGGTACTTGTATAACTATTGAAAGGGGTCAGCCACATCAGCTAGTAGCATTAGAAGACGGCTCAGAAATTTTTGAAGTATCAACTCAGCATTTTGATCCGGATAGCTACCGCATTAGAAAAGGTAATTCTCAGGGATAATGAAAGTATTAATAATTGGAGAATCGTGTACTGATAAATTTGTTTACGGTAAGATTGATAGACTATCACCTGAAGCTCCAGTACCTGTAATAAATCCAGTAGAGGTAACATGCAATCCTGGTATGGCTGCAAATACTTTAGAAAATTGTAAAGTTTTACACCCAGATTGTAAATTAGTTTTATGGTCACAAGAACAAAAAATTACAAAAACTAGATTTGTAGAAAAGAAATCTAACCATATGTTTATTAGATTTGATGAGGGAGAAGAATCAATATCTAAATTTAACCAAGATTTAAGTAGTATTAAATATTTTGATTTAGTTATAGTAAGTGACTACAATAAAGGTTTTCTAAGTGATGAAGATATTAAAAATATTGGATTAGCTGCTAAAGTAAGTATTATTGATAGTAAAAGAATTTTAACATCAGATATGGTATCGGGTTATACATTTATTAAATTAAACGAATTTGAAAAGATAAATAATAAAAACCTACAACATTCCGGTATTATTACAACACTAGGATCTAAAGGTGCAGAATATAAAAATGTAGTATATCCAAGTCCGGATCCACAAGAGACTATTGATGTTAGTGGAGCTGGGGATACGTTTACTGCTGCATTTAGTTTAAAGTATATGGAAACAAAAAATATTAAAATTGCTATCGAATACGCAAATACTATATCTGCGTATGTAGTATCGAAAAGAGGAGTAGTTATACCAAATGAAACATTTTAAAACATTTAAATCATTCATCAATGAGGCTAAGCCTTATTCTAAAGATGAAATTGTAGTATTTGACCTAGATGATACTCTAGTTATTACAGATGCTAAAATCAAAGTATGTGACAATACTAATGGTGAATGCTTTAGCCTAACTCCAGAAGAATTTAACGAGTATGAATCTAATCCTAATCATGATATAGATTTTGATGATTTTAAATCATTAGAAATTATGAAGGCTGGTAAACTAATCGAGCACTACTTTAAGATCTTTAAGTCAAACTATAAGCGAGGCATTGCTGTAGGTATTGTAACTGCAAGGGATGATAGAGAGATGATCTACACATGGCTGAGAGAGCATGTAGGGTTTAGAATTGACAAAGATCTAATCTTTGCTATTTCAGATCCAGTTCATAAATTTAAAGGTTCAATTGCAGATAGAAAGAAACAGGCCTTTGAAACATATATCAAAATGGGGTATAACAACTTTAAGTTCTACGATGATGATGCAGCCAATCTAAAACTGGTTAAATCACTAGAGAAAGAACACTTACATATACAGATATATACTAAGAAGGCAAAAAAACCTAAATATTAAACATGGCAACACAAGGAGATTTCAGAGCAAGATTTGCAGCTGCTCACGATAAAATTACTGAAAAAAGAGCAGTAGAAGCAGTAGAATTAGAAGAACTTATTATAGAATCCTATACTGCAGTTGCATCAACAGGGAGTAAATCTGCCCAACAGAATTTATTTAATTCGGTTAATAGAAAATTTACAAAGAATAAGTGTCCATGGCAAGGCGTTGAGTTTACTTCAACCAATGATGTTAAACAACAGCCCGATGGTAGGTTATGGCTTTCTAAAATGGATGCCACTACGTTCGGAGTGGTTTTTCAATATTTAATGTTAAAAAGCGCCGAAGCAAATGTGTTATTCAACCTTGGAAGAGAAGATAATGCGATTGGTGCTGGAGAAATAATGTTAGCATATATTGTAGAAAATATAAAAATAGGTGGAGGTTCTGCCGATACTGACTTAGAATTATTTGATGAAAAGTGGTCAAAACCAATCAGGAAACCAGATGGTAAATGTGAGTTAAAAGAAGCTCAAATAGCAAAGGGTATGCTACAAAATTGGAGAACAGGCGCAAAGCACCAAGGAATTAATAGTACTTATGTACCTCAGTTAACGGCACTATATGACGCAGTAAAATCTAAGATTCAAGAAATCAACCCGGATGGAGCTGGTAAAGATTTAGCCGCAGGTGGAGGTTGGATAAATGAATGGGGAACTGTAGGTGGAAAAAGATTTAAGCATATTCAAAATTTAACTAAGGCAGATATTCAGGCCCTTTCTTCTAAAGAAAGAGATTTTAAAATAGGCCCTGGAGATACAGACAAAGGTGCATTAGTAATTAAATTCAATGACGTAGAGTTAGGAAGGTTAGATGATCCTAAAACTGCAAAAAAGATTAAAAGTATAATAGAGACTGAGGCTTCTGTTAGAACATTTGCTGAAATACAAAATGATGTAGTTTCAGCAGTAGGAAATATCGATACCCCATTCCTTTTTATAGAATCTAAAAATCATGCTATAGTAGCTTTTCACTATTACAAGAAATTACCTGGAAAAACTAGCGAATTACAAATCTATTCTGTTACACAAGGTAAGTTTAAATATAAAATAAAACCTAAAAGGGTCTAAGATATATAATCTAATATTACAAAAATAAATAAAAACAAATAAAAACAAATTATGGCAAAGGTAATTTACTTACAAGAATATAGAGAAGACTATATGTATATACATTTCTTCAAAAATCAAAAAGCACTAGAGGTTAAAAAAAATGAATTATTACAAGAGGAGGACTATGTAGAAGGTATTGAAGACGGTGTCGAGGCGCTTAATGAAGGTACGTTCTCATACAGTAAAGGACTCGCTTATTTTTCAGGTGACGTCGGTGATGGTAATTACTATACTAGCTTTGATGGCCCAGTGTTTAGAGATATGACAGAAGAGGAATTCCGCGCACAAGTAGAAAAGCATATTGAAGTATTCGATGCTGGTAAGGAACAGGGTGCAGGTGGTTTATGCTGGTGGGGGAAACAAGCTATTAAAGGATCTTACTATGAATCTGGTAGATCAGGTATGCACTTTTCTAGAGATATGACACAACCTAAAATTGACGCACAAGAAGGTATGTATCACACAGGAGAGTTGGATGAAAAGACCAGTTTCAAATATGTGCCAACATTTGAGTCATTTAGAAAGACTCTTTAATAACTATGAGACACATACCAACATTCGAATCATTTGTAAATGAGTATTCTACAATCGTAGAGACTACGAAAATGCTCAAAGCCTTAAAGAAGGCAGTAAAGAAAGCAGATTCTTTTGAAGAAATTGGTGAAGAACTAGAAGATCTTGACTATAAAAAAGAATATCGATGGGAATTAGTTAAAGACGGCTCATATCCAGTATATGTGATTACGTATTTATCAGGTACTCGCCATGGTATAGCAGATCCAAAATTCTGGGAAAATAGTGCAGACATTGAAGAAACTATTGGTGATGTGGCTATTGGCTGGATCCTGACTAAATAACTCTAACTAACTATAACAAATTAAAGGCTGCCTCTGAGCAGCTTTTTTTGTGAGTCAATATTATCAGAAAATTAAATTTTTAAAAAAACCATTTTTTTAGAAAACTTTTTAAGATTGCTTGATATATAATATAGTGGTATTAAACAATATTACTGTAACCAAAACATATCTTTAAGATCATGGCTGAAAAACTCAATCGAAAGGCAGACACACCGGCCGAGATTGAGTCAGGAGCGAAAGCGAATGCACCTAGTGAATTTATTAATGGAGTTCACTTAAAAGAAACAAAAGAAGCGGTAGCAAATACTCTAAATGAGTACTTCAATGATGGATTACATCTAGATCGCTTAGGAGACGCAGCAGACGAACACGCAAATTGGGTTTATTTCGGAGTCGGAGGTCCAGCTTAAACGCATGTAAAAGAGCACTTAATAGCAATATTTCGTGCTCTTTTCTTTTAAACAAAATTAAAGAGATAAATATAACTGTATAACATAACTTAAATTTAAATATTATGACAACATTTTTAATTATTCTAGGAGTATTAGCACTGGGCGCAGGTGTATATTTCTATGCCATTAAGACTGGCAAAATCGAGGACGCGGATGGCGATTTAGTAGCTGATGATATTGAAGATGCAATTGATGACGTAAAAGAAGTAGCCAAAGAAGTAAAGCGTAGAGCTAAAAACGTAAAAGCGGAATTAGGTGACGTTAAGAAAGCTGCTAAAGAATTAGTAGATCAAGCTGAAGATGTAGTAGAAGCTGCAAAGGGTAAAACAAGAAAGGGTAGAAAACCTGCTGCGAAAAAAGCTCCAGCTAAAAAGAAAGCTCCAGCTAAAAAGAAAGCTCCAGCTAAAAAGAAATCAAATAAATAAATTCAATTATGGCTAATTATCTAAACTTTACAAAAGCAGTATTTAATCCATATAATCCAAAAGTATTAAACGAAGGACAGTTTTCGTGGATGACTCAAGATACTGATGAACAAATTGGTTCTGAAAGAGAAAACACGATTGAAGTCTGGATGTATGATAACGAAGGCAACTCTTGGTATGAGAAAAGATATGAAGGCTACGGTGAATTCGGTGGCATGGATTACTATGAGTTATTAGCCAAAATGAATGGGTATTCAGAAGAAGACCTAAAAAAAGGTCAGGAAATGAGAGATATAGGTATTGACCTAGCTTTCGAGAAACTACCAACTAAAGATAAAGGGAAGAAAGTCCTTTTCCCTGCTTTAGTTTCTGATGGTAGATATAATTGGAAGAGGCATGATTTCACTCAAGAAGCAGAGTCAGATCCAAACCAATCATGGTATCAAGAACCTGAGTATGACGATTATGAAGATGAATACTATGAGTCAAAAAACGAAGATAATTCTGAAGTTAATGAATACAATGATAAAATTGTAGGAGATTTCTTAGATGGAAAAGACAAAGATTATGCCTATAAAATGCTTGATTTCGCAGAGGATAATGATGATCCTAGGATGGCAAGGGCAATTATGAAGTATATTAAAAAGAATTTTGAATCTCTATCATGGGACTCTCTAAAAGAATCATTAGGTCTTAATGAAGGCAGATCTATTAATAAGATTTCAAAAGACCATGCACAAACAGTCTTAGATATGTCAAAAACAGTAGGAGAGTGGAAAGAGGCTGAAGGAGATAGAAAGACTGAATTACTAGAACTATTAAGAGAGTTAAATAAAAGAAAAGCAGATCTAGAAAAAGAATTGGATGATGCTGTCGCGGGAAAGGACAGAAATCTACAATTATCTTTAGATGAAGCTGAAGATCTTGCATATTTAGAACTAGATGTAAAAAACATACTAGGGTAGAATGAGCAGGAGAACTAAGATGCTTCTCTTCGAGGAGTATTGTAATATCAATGAAGGAATTCAATCCGATATTAAAAAATATATAAAGAAAAACAATAAAGAGTTAGACCGTCTAGCCGATGATGATGAGTGGGATGCCATTTATCAACTCTTATATACAGAATTTGATGTAATACCTGATAGTAAACAGGGTAAGGAACTTAGGCAGACATTTGACTTTATCTTTTAAAAATAGATTTAAGTGTCACTATGGCAAAAGAATTAAACGAAGACAGTGGTATAAAGGTTAGTGTAAAAACATTAATTGCAATCGCTGCAGCAATTACAACAATAGTTAGTTTTTGGTTTGCATTTCAAGCACAGCTTGATGATATGAGAGATGAGATTGAGGCAGCTAAAACACTACCAACTCCTAATATTTCTAGAACTGAATATGAACTCAAAGACGAGTTAATACGCGGTACTATTTTGAATACACAAGAAGATGTTAGTGAGATAAAAAAAGATTTAAAGGAGATTGAGAAACATCTTCGAGAAAAAAGATAATATTTTATTAATGAAAAAGTATTTATTACTTATTATTGCGTTGGTATCATTTAGTATTGCGGACGCACAAGAACAACCTAAAAAGAAACTTATTAATATAAGTAAATTCTTTAAATACTCTACGTTTTATGGTGTAGGTCAAATTAGTCAACCAATTACACCATCAGAACGTTACTATTTTGTAGATCGAGATAATGCAGTAATAGATGTAACTCCAGAAGCTAAAGCTAATTACTCATATGGTATTGGTATTAGAAAGGTAGCTAGATTTGATTACGAGAGAAAACCAGGCGTATTCTATGATGGAACGGAACAACAACAAAGTTTTAATACAACTATTGGGGCCGTATCCGGATGGGAATATAAATTTGAATATACATGGAATAGACAATTCGGTAATGAGTTTACAAATCAAGATCTTTATTTAAGATATTTAGGTAACCACTTTGTAGCTAAAGTAGAATCTAAGAATGATGGGTTTGTTGACCTGGAATATAACTCAGTAGATTTAAGATATAGATTACCTGTTGGAAAGAAATTTAACTTCTCAATTGGTGCTGTTGCAAGAAGCCATAGACCTTATGGCTATGAGCCAATTAGAGATTACTTAGAGACTCCATTTATTGACGACAATGGTAACGAAAGGCTAAGACAATGGTGGGAGCTAGCATATGAATATGGCTTTCAAGATAATGCATATGCTATTGATCTAGATTTTGATGGAGACATGGATTTAATTGATTATTATTGGACAGATCCGAATGGTGTTAGGATTGCAGATACTGACCAAGACTTTAGGGCTAATAGATACGGTCCAATGGTTGTAGGCCCTTACAATAGAGAACAATTAGCGCTAATTGAAGATCAAGGTACTTTATCAGCGGTAATCGGTTTAGATTTCTATCACTATGAAAAGAATAACTGGTTACACTTCTCAGCTTCAGTATTACCATACCACCAACAATTATTTGGCGATGAAGATTTTGGATATGCTTTATGGTATGGGGATGGTACCCCAGATTACAGTTGGGTTGACTATCAAGTTGGTTTAGTAACTGGCTGGAAAATTAGCAAGAATTTAGGGGTTTATATTGAGAGTAATTACCAGAAGTTCTGGGATAGAAAAGTTTATTCAGCAAAAGCTGGATTAAACTTCCAATTTAGATAAACAATTATGAAAAAATTAATAAGTATATTTTTAATAGGTTTTGGGCTTATGGCTTATTCACCGGCAGAATATCCAGTGGTAGATCTAGAGCCTAAATATTTAACTAGCGATACATTTAATAAGGCTATTAATACAGGTATTGTTATTGTAGAATTTGTAGCATCTTTTACTGAACCGTTTGCAGAATGGAAAGAAATAGAAGATGGAACATATTATAGGGTAGATATTGAAAAATACCCAGATCTTAAAAAGAAATATAAAATAAGATCTATACCGACAGTTATAGTATTTAGTAACGGTACTAAAGAATTAACATATCGAGCTAATATTATGTTCGAATTAGATGTTACTGCGCAAGAAATCCATGAAGATATAGAAGATTTATTTTCTAATAAATTTTAGGTAGTTTTACAGGGGGTCAAAATAAATGCAAAATAATTGCCATAGAATTTTTTTATGTCAATTATTTTTCGTATATTAGTACTGTAATTAAATAATCTATATTATGTTTTATACTTATTGTAAGGAGACTTTATCTTTTAAAAAAGTAACTCCTAAAAGAAAACATGGTGTAATTATTGGTTCTTTATTTTTAGTTGGCTATTTAACATTAACTGCAATGGTTAGTGGTGCTAAACAAGAAGGATTTAAAGAAGCATTAAATATACCTATTGAATCAACTATTGTAATACTAGAAGAAGATTCTAACAAATTTACACAAGAACTCTTAGTTAAAGAATTAAAAAAACTAAACGTCAGATTTCCACATATTGTATTAGCACAATCTATTTTAGAGACTGGACATTGGGAAAGTAGAATTTATCAAGAGAATAATAACTTATTTGGTATGAAGCAGGCTAGAGCCAGGGCTACTACAGCAAAAGGCACACAACTAGGCCATGCATTCTACGATGATTGGAAAGAATCTGTAACAGATTATGCTCTCTATCAAGCAGCTTATCTTAACAAAATTAGAAAAGAAAATCAATATCTTAGGTATTTAGATAAGAACTATGCTGAAGCCAAAGACTATGATAAAAAGCTAGAAGCTATTATTGAGCGGGAGAATCTAAAAGAGTTATTTTTAGACTGATATATACTATAATATCATAAACAAAACTTATTAATATGAAATTACAAACATTAGGACAGTTTGAATCAAAAGATTCATGTAAATGTGGCGGAAATTGTAACTGTGGTAAATCTGTAAACGAAAGATTTAATTTTAGTAAAAAAGAAGTTGAAGCTGCTGCTAATCTAATAGCATCTGCAATTTCTCAAGCTGATAAAGTCAAAGCAGAAGTACATGACTTAGAATATGACAAAGGTCGTGGTGCTGGTTTTGAAATCTCAATCGACGGTGAAAAATATGAAGGTGGAAGTTATGTAGTAAAAGATAACGGAGACGTTGTTAATGCTGCAATAGGAAACTTACATCCAAATGCAGTCTATAATACAATAGGTAATAAAAGCATTGATGATGTTTTTGTTAACATGGAAAAGTATGAGTCATTAACTACTGAATCTAAAGAAATGAGCAAAAAAGAAGTTCGAGATCTTAAAGTAAAGATTAATAATGCAAGAACGATTGGTAAATATTTTACAAAAGATGAAGTAGAATTTTTACAGTCATTATTTGAATCAGAAGTTAATGAAGCTAAGAAATACAAATTTAAAGACATAGCTAAGGCATGGGAATTTGTATATGGCGAGGATATGGAAGATGAATATCAAGGATTCTACCAAGAAGTTACTGGTAAATATAAAAACAAAGTTACCAAGTCAGATATTGCTAAAATCTGGCAAGAAGTATATGGTGAAGATATAGAAGCTGATTATGATGGTTTCTATAACGAACTTAAAGAGAACTTAAATGAGGCTAATAAGTTAGATCATTTTAATGAAGCTAATATTAATGAAGGTAAGCTTAACATGGATAAAATGATTAAAGCAGCTGGAAAAGAATTAAAAAAAGGATCAGATAATGATGACTTAGATATGTTTATTGAAGACTATTTAGAAAAGAATAAAATATCTCCGGAAGAATTTGACTATGAACAAAGAGACGAGTTATACCAAGGATTAGATATTGAATATGGGATTGTTATTGAAGCTAATGCTGATGGTACTATTTCTGATGACGAAGATGAGAGAAGAGAAGAGCTTTTAAAAAGAGTTAAAGAACAAATGCAAGAGCTTTTAGCTTCAGCTGAATTAGATGCTAAAGATATTGGTGGGTCTTTTAGATCTCCAGGTATTATGGCAGATATTAAAAAAGAACTTAATAATCAACTTAAAAAATTTAGATAATTATGGCATTTGTAGATAACTTCCAAGATTTTATTAAATATCACGCAGATGCCGCGGGCATGACTCGCGAAGAGTATATGGCAGTCTTGATGTCTGAAGCAAAGAAAAAACCAGGACCAGATCCATATCATAGAGGTCTAGAAGATGGTGAGGTTGAAGATAAAGAAGATCAAATTAAGAAACAAGCAGATATGGAAGATGACGATCCAGATGCTTACAAAGAAATGCCTGGTGATAAAAAAGCAAGAGAGAAGGGTGAAGTAAAAACTTCTAAAGCTACTAAATCTTACAATAAACTTTACGGAGAAGGCCTAGATGAAGGTACTATGTCAGATATTCATCAAATGGCTGGTGAGGTAAAATCTGAAGAAGAATTCATCAAAAGATTCTTTAAAGAGTATGGTGCTAAAGTTAAAAAGACTAAAGATTCAGAAGAGTGGGCAAAATCACTCTATAATGATATGAATGAGGGTAAAGTAAATGAAATGGCAATGGGATATGATGCACATACAGGTCTATTCTATATGAAAGGTGTTCCATTTACTCAAGAGAGATTAGAACAATCCCTAAAGTTTTTAAGAACTAAACTTAAATTAGGTAAACTACCAAAGCAATTCAGTTATTATCCAGCACTTCAAGTTGCAGATAATGCCGCCATGGAAATAGTTACTCTAGATTTACAAGATGCTAAAAAGATTGAAGACGCCTTAAAAAGATTTAAAGGTAAATTAGCACATGATGGAGATTTCGATGAAGAGATTGTGGAAACTCAGAAAATGACTAAGAAAGACTGGAAGAAGATTAAAGGTTTCAATAAACACATCACTGATTCTGGTGAGAAGTTTGTAATGTCTTATGATGATAGACTCGGTACTATCCTAGAGCCAGTTGAAATCGTAGACGAAAAGGTTACTCCTGAAAACCCAGTTCATGAAGCTGATGATACAGAACAAAAATCAACAGATAGAGGTCCTCTAGATGATGATAAAATTGAAACTGCATTAAAAAAGAAAGCTGAAGATACTGGTGTACCAATTGGAATTATCAGAGCAGTAATGAGAAGAGGTCTAGCGGCATGGAAATCAGGCCACAGACCAGGTGCTAATCAACAACAATGGGGTTATGCAAGAGTAAATGCATTCCTAACAAAAGGTGAAGGTACTTGGGGTAAAGCTGATAAAGATCTTGCAAAAGAGGTTAGAGATGGTGGACATGATAAAAAACTAAAGAAGGCATAATGGCTAAGAAGTACGACGATTTTTTAAATGAGAAGAATTTACAAGTAGTTACTAATATGGAAGCTATCAACTATAGACTTTCTTATAGATACGGACAGGGTGGTATTATAGCCATGGCTTCTAGCGGTAAAGACAATGATAAAGAATTAGCAATTGGCGATCCTGTTTCAATTGGTAAAGATATTGAAAATACTATTAATATAATCTTAAAGAAATATAGACAGAGTTTTACTGTTGAACAAGACCATGGTTATCAAGGAGCTGGTTATGCTTTTTATCTTAACATGGATTACATACTAAAATTATTAAACAAATAAGATATGAGCACATTATTAGACAAATATACTAGAGAGCCCCTATTTCAACAAGGTGAACCTTATACTCTAAGACAATTTATTAAGATTGCTAAAAAGTCGCAAGAGGGTAAAGAAGCTTACAAAGGTAGCTACAACTTTGGTAAAGGTATTCAATTAGCAGAGTATTTAAGAAAGAACATACCCGGCATCGCTAAGTCGATGAAAGCTAAAGTATACAGATCAGCTTGGAACTACGGTGAGAATCTTACAGTAACGATTGAACTGCGTGGTAAATCTTATGACCAACAGATTTTTAGCTTTAACTCTGCAAACTCTACAAGACAACCAACTTACTCATTTGCAACAATGTTTAATGGTACTATTAAACCATCCAATCCTGGTAAAAGACAAACAGAATTCGGCATGGGCACAATTCACGGTTCATATCAGTCTATCTCTAATTTTGATAAATTCATGTCAGATATTGTTGGTGTATTCAATGATTTTGAAAGAGTACACGGTAAACCATTCGACGTAAAGACTGCACTGGCTGAATTTAAAGCACAGGATAAAATTAGAGCAGCTTGGAAAAAACTAGAGCCTAAGATCGACAAGCAATATGCAATTGCAAAAGAGAATGCAAAGAAAGTAAGTAGATGGATTGAACTTAGATCTCCTAGACTTAATGTAGGTGATAAAGCTGTTTACTATAAGACAGACGAGCCAAGAGAACTAAGACATCCAGATGAGTATGGTGATTCAGCTGATAGAATGTTAGGTATGAAAGAGTATGATAAATATGAAAAGGCACAAGCTAAGATCTCAGATCTAATCGAGCCTTTCTGTAAAAAGTTTGGTCTAGAATTTGTCTGGGCTGCAAGCTGGTAAGAAACAAGTATGAATTAAGTGATATATACAAAATAGATAATAAACAAATTATGAAATACGTAAAATTATTTGAAGCATTTGTAGCTTCACAAAAAGTAACAGAATCTACTAGTAGTGGGTACTTAAAAATAGATATTGGGAGTATGTATAGCCTCTACAAATCAGTATATGCTCTAGAGTATGTTAAATCTAGAAATGACAAAGAGTTATCTTTTCTGAAATCATTAGAATGTGCTAAAACGCCTAATAAAGCTTTTAAGGAAGTTCTTAAGGATTTAGAATTTGCTATCCCAATCTATAACAAGGAATTAAAGGCGCAAGCCATTAAAATAAAACAGGCACACAAAGACTTTAAAAAGGTGGAGAAAGATCCTAATTCTAAAAAGGCCATGGAAATGATGGAAGAACTAAGTCAAAATATAGGTGCTGCTCCGGGAAGCATGCGTCCAAGCGATATTAAATACAGATATGATTATGATTGGAAAGATTGGGATTTAACGCCATCAGATAAACTAGCATACGATAAATTTATAGCGGATATACTTAAAGAATATAAAGCAGAGTCTGCAAAAGCAGAAAAAATGGATGCCGAATTTTGGAAGTATACAGATACCCTAGAACTGAACTTATAGAATACTAAATAAAAACTAAATTAACAAAAAACAATAATTATGGCAAAGATATTTTGGATAGCAGAAAGAGAAGACGATACAATGGAAGTATTCGCATTCAATAATAAAAGAAAGGCTGAAGAAAAAGCAATGGAGCTAGCTCCTCATTTCTCATTCGGTGATACAGAAATACCTAAAGAGGAAGACGATGACTTCGGCGATCATTGGTTGTACTCAGGTACAATTGATGCAAAGGAATGTTTCTTACTTTACAGAGAAAACGGTATGCCCGGGGCTGAAGGTTTTGATAGTGAAGATGAAGCAAGGGAATGGGTAGACGATTCTGATGGAGCTGGAGCGTGTTTCCCAGCTAAATTAAAGGGCGGTATGAGCGATGTTTATTTTTCTAGTGCAATTGAAGCTAACGGTGAACGATGGACATTTTCCGAATACGAGATTTACGAGAACAAAACTACTTTCAAATACATACCAACATTTGAATCATTTATAGGTTCACTAGAATTAAACGAGGCGAAAGTTAAATTAGGAAGAATGGATGTCAATAATGTAGACAAACATCTCGAAAAATGGGAAGCTGTCCTCGATATACTTAAAGGATCCATAGGTAAAACTATTTCTGGCGCTGATCTTAAGAAGGTTATCGGTAATCAGCAGTTTGGACAGCAAGATGCAGATAATAAAGCTATGAAGGCAGCTAAAGTAGAAATTACAGATGTCAGAATAGCTACCTCAACATTTGGTGCACAGTGGTCTATAGATTACAAATATGATACCGAGTTTTTTGGTAACAATGCTGGACTTAAATTTAAAGATATTCCAGGACTTGATTATGAATTCGCGACAAACGACATTTCTATCGCTCCAACACCAAAGGGATCTAAAACTCTTGCAAGAGTAGCTGACATGTTTAGATTAGGCGATATTATTATATAATCTAATATTACAAAATAAATAAAAACAATTAAAACTATAAATTATGGCAAAGATATTTTGGATAGCAGAAAAAGATGAATTTTCTATAGAAATATGGGCTTTCAACAAAAAAAGAAAGGCTGAAGAAAAAGCAATGGAGTTAGATCCTGGTTTTTCATCAGGTGAAGTTGATGCAGGTGACTGCTTTATACTTGGAAGAGCCGACAAAAAGACGGACGTTAAAGGATTTAATAGCGTAGCCGACGCTAAGGCCTATGCTGAGAAAGGGGACACACGTGGAGAAACTGCAGGTGTTTGCTTCCCTATTAAACTAAAGGGAGGTATGGGTACAGCTTACATTGCCTCGCACGTTGAAGGTGACGGAAAAGAACTTTTTACATTCCAATACGGCGAGCTAGACCGAGAACTTAACGTAGGAGGAGCAGAAGCACCTAAAGGTAAAAAGGTTCAAGAAATAAAGGCAAATATATTTTGGATAGCAGAAAAATCAGGAGATTACATGAAAATCTTCGCATTTAATAATAAAAGAAAAGCTGAAAAGAAGGCAATGCAATTATCTTCGGATTTCACATTTGGATATACAGAAATACCTAAAGATGGGAATGAAGACGGAGAAAATTGGTTCTACTCTGGTATGACAAACGCAAAATCGTGTTTCTTACTTTATAGAGAAAACGGAATGCCACATGCAGATGGTGGGTTTGTAGATGACGCTGAAGCTAGCCGTTGGGTAGAAGCAGAAGGTTATGATGCAGCAGGAGCCTGCTTTCCAGTTAAATTAAAAGGTGGTATGGGTGAAGTTGAATTATCAAGCGAGGCTGACGCTAATGGCGCTCAACTTTGGATATTTGAAAACGGTGAAGTCTATGAAGGCAAGCAAACAACTTTCAAATACGTACCAACATTTGAGTCATTCATTAATAGATAACTCTAACTAACTATAACAAATTAAAGGCTGCCTCTGAGCAGCTTTTTTTGTGATCAAATGTCAGCCCTACGAGTGGTTTGAGTGCACAAGTCTAAAAGGAACTCCAAGTCTAGGTGGATAGATCAGCGACGATTCCTCAGATTCCTCTGAGGTCACTGGAAAAAAAATTCGGAGCGTTTTTCATTTCTGCAGTAAGGTTGGCCTTCCAGCCACCCAATCTGGGGCCTCATGGCCTGGCCTCCATCTGGGCCTTAGACTGACCGGCGTAACGCTAGGGCAGATAGGCATTTAATACCAGTGATTTGCGCTAAGTGCAGATAGAAGCCGGATAGACAATGAAGCACCATGCAGACGGAATGAGGTAACAGAGACTCTTTGCAACAGAACCACTGAGGACACATAGGCCATGCCAGCCTCTGGAGGCAGTGAGGTAACGCGTCATCATCAACGTGAGTCGTTGAGTCCATCGATTTCAAAAAATAACGTCCTAGGCAAGGGGAACCCTGTCTGCCCCGCGCGCGCGACCCTAAATTTAGCCACTCCGGTCGTATTTAAACGACCGGTTGCAGAGATATATAATACAAGAGTATAAAAATCAAAATAATTTATGAAGAATTTAAAATATTTTATGGATTTTGTAGCCGAAGCTAGTGAATCTGAATATGTAATAGATTACCCAGGTACTGGTAATATAAAGTATACAATTAGTGATAGCTCATCAGACGGGGCGACTGTTGCTAAAAAGTATGAGTTTGAGATGAAAATTACACACCCAGGTGCTGCAGCTTTTGTCGATAAAACTATAAAAGACCATGTAATTATGGCTTTTTCAGAAAATTCTAAAGGTGTCTTTTCAATTGGCAAGGATGTAGAAAAGTTTACAGGATTAAAAGAAAAAGAAGCAGCCGAGTATAAAGAGACTCCTCAAGATGCATATATTTTTGGATTAGTAAATACATTTAATGGTGGTAATGGTCTTTTCTTTTTTAATAACGGTACAAGATTAGCCGGAGCTGCCGAGGGTAGTAATACAATGTTAGCTGTCATGGAACAATTACAACATGAAGCTGGTATACATTTAGCACATCAACTCTTAGTAAGGGCAACTGCTCATGAATTAGGAGTAGATACTGCTAGTGAAGATTGGATTAAACATGATTATGGTAGTGGCGAATATATGTGGCCAGCAATTGGAGATATTAATGATAAAAATAACCCAATTGTTAGAATTGATGGAGAGTCATACGCAATGTTCTCAGGTCTATTATGTGCTATGTTAATGGAAGGCTTTTTTGAAATGGCTTCTAAATATATGCCAGAACTTGAACAAATTATGCCATATATTAAAAGAAAGTAATAATTTATGAAGATATTTAAAACATTTGAGTCCTTTCTTGAGGAGGGAGTCAATGACCCTGGTATATTAAAAGCATTCTTTATGGCTGGAGGACCTGGTTCTGGCAAATCTTATGTTGCCGGTGAATTATTTAGTCTTCCAAAAGACAGTAGTGCATCAGTATCTTATGATTTAGGCTTAAAACTAGTCAATTCTGATGCTGCATTCGAGTTATTATTGAAAAAGGCTAATATAGACATGGCCCAATTGATGGATATTAAGGATAAAGACCCTGTTGCATGGCAAAATGCGATGCAAATCAGAGATAAAGCTAAGAAAATCACTAAAGGGACTCAAAAAATGTATATCGAAGGTCGTTTAGGTATGGTAATTGATGGTACTGGTAAGAACTATAAGAAAATTGAGGGTCAAGTTAAAGAATTAAGAGCACTTGGCTATGACTGTTACATGGTATTTGTTAATACATCTAAAGAGATTGCGTTAGATCGTAATAATGCTAGACCTAGAAAGCTACCAAAAGACATGGTAACTAAAATGTGGCAAGAAGTGCAGGACAATCTGGGTAAATTTCAGCGTCTTTTTAAGGCAAAACGCTTTGAAATTGTAGATAATTCTGTATATGGGGACTCAACTCCTACTGATTTAGTAGGTAAAGAGATTAGAAAGTTCATGGGGCAACCTGTTTCTAACCCTGTTGGTAAACAATGGATCCAAGATCAAAAAAATAGTAGAAAATAATATGGAGAAATCTAATGAAGAATTATTAAAAGAGTTAATTATATCTTTTTCATCACTAAAACAGAAGATGGAAGATCCTAATTATATTGCTCTTGATAATTCTATTAAAACTATGATGGAAAATCAGCGTGACATGAAAGCTGACGTAAAAGACTTAAAGAAGAAGTTATTAAACCCAATTGATGGTGTAATTGTTAATACTAATAAGAATACAGAGTTTAGATTAGACTTTCAAAGGCTGCAAGACGAGCGAGATAGACTAGAAGATGATGTAAAACACCTTCTAAATTGGAAAAGTTCTTACATTAAAATATTTTGGGCTCTATTTACAGCAGCCCTTGGTGTACTTACATTCTTAATAGGTGAAGGAATAATAAACGGATAATATGATATTTGATAGAATTAGTTTAGCAAGTGCATATAAAGCCCTAAAGGTAGTAGAATTAAATGATGGAGCGATTAAAGATATTCTCTTTAATAAGACTTCTTATTATGGTACTAAGACTGTAGATAGGTTCGATACTCTTGTTGATTTAAAGAATTATATAAATACCAATGCAACATATCAACATTTTGACCCAGAATGTCAATGTGGTATTTCTGATAATGAGGCTATTTGGATGCCTCTTTCTTTTAATCTGACTTTACCAAATAATACATATGCTACTTTTGTAAATAACATGAGGGGTATTTTTGAATCAGCACAAGAACAAAAACTAAATAAACTTTCTATTGATGCTTTAAGTAATGTTTTTAGAGAACAATCAGAACTTAAATTATTAAAAAGTAATTATACATGCTTTGAATATATCCAAGATCAAAATAGATATATTTCTCCATGTGATTATATTGAGATTATTGCTAATGATGCATATAAAAATACAATTAAATTATATAAAAGAACAAAATCTCAAGACCTAAATAAATCAGATATTTTAAAATTACAAAATAATATTAATTATATTATTGCAAACCAAGCAACGACGACAACAACGACAACGACAACAACGACGACAACGACGACATTAGCGCCTTGTAGTGTTATTGATGTGGATGGATATTATCCTCTATATACAACTATAGTATGTGCTCAGCAACATTTAGGTGGAGATGGTGGTTATCATTCCCATGACTTAGGAACGCCTGTAACAACATACTATATGCCAAATGGGTTAAATATGGATCCTAATTTAGGACCAATTACTCAATGGCATGGGGACTATACGACAACGACGACAACTCAAGCTCCGGTGACAACGACGACAACTCAAGCTCCGGTGACAACGACGACAACTCAAGTTCCGATTGCTCCAGGGCCACCATCAAACATTGGATATTAAGATAATATAAAGAAAGATATATAAAAAAAAGATAAAAGTAAATGCATTTATACGACCGAATAGAGGAGTACAGCTTTTCACATAATTCACATTTTGACGCGGCAACCGGTCAATATTCACTCTTGTTACCACATGATCTTAATAGGCCATTAACACATGATGAAATGGACTATAATTTATTATATCATAAACAAACACATTTAGGGTATAAAATTTTTGGATCAGGTGTAGATCAAACTTTAGATTTTACAGAAGATGTAGATAAAGTTATGAAATTTCATAAAATTCAAGCTTCTGATGAAAATTATACTAGTTATATTAACGCAGGATATACTGAAGGTCAATTTATTTGGATTATGGTAGAAATGGCGGCCGCTGCTCAACCTACTTATGTTTCACTTTCAGCTAATCCTTCTATAGTAAATGAAACTTCTAATAATATAGTTACTTTTACACTTAATACTGTTAATATTGAAGATGCTACAACTGTAGGATATACAATTACAGGTACTAATATTACAGCACCTGATTTTATTGGAGGGCTTACTGGTATAGCAACTATTAATCTTAATACTGCTACATTTGATGTAGAAATAAACGCAGATCATTTTACTGAAAGCGGGGAAACTTTTACTTTAACACTGGATATAGTGGATAGTGCTAATAATGATACTACAACGATGTCGCAAGATGCGAATGGAAATGGTGGAGTTCCTTTAAGTGCTGATGTTACAATTACAGATTCATCATTTACTCCTAGATATTTAAGTATTTCAGGACCTTCCTCTATCTCAGAAGGCCAAGTAGCTAATTATACTGTTAATGGTCAATATTTTTATCAATCTGCTACTATAGATTGGGCAATAGACTTTGATAATTCATCTGCAACTCCAGCTGATTTTACAGGATCGGTAGCAGGTCAGGTTTTTATGTCTGCTGGTGGAAGTGGTTCTTTTTCAGTTGAGGTTGCATCTGATGTTTTATCTGATGCAGGTGAAAGTTTTACAGTTAAGCTTGTTGGTTTAGATGATAATGGAATTGATGGTGAAGATAAAAGTAAAACTACAAATATTAATTCAGTAGCATTTCCTGCTTATTCTGGATTTGGTGCAAGTTCTAATACAGTCACAGAGGCAACTCCAGTTACTTTTACATTAGGTGGTAATAACTTAACTAACGGTAAAACAGTAGCATATACTATTTCAGGCCCTCCAGCCTTTACAGCCGCAGATATAAATGTACCTCTTACCGGTACAATTACAATGTCAGGAGGAACTGGTACTTTAACTATTACTCCAACTGAAGATAATACAATAGAAGCTAATGAAACTATTACTGTTACTTTAGCTCAACAAGATAGTGATGGTAATCAAACAGGTCTAGTCCCTACTTTATCAGCATCTACAACAATACAAGATGATGGTCCAGCATTTGATTTATCAAGAACTCCTTCAAGTATTCAGGAGCATATTGATAATCAAAATGAATTTGTAGTAACATTAAATACACATAATGTTCCTATGGGAGCAGAAATACCTTATACATTAGGAGGCCAATTTGCACAAGCAGATTTAGAAGTTGTTGGTGAAACTATAGGTGGAGTTCAATCTACTCCTACTAGTGCAACACAGGCATCAAATGGTTATCAGGGAATATTTAAAGTTGCACCACATCCAGGTGGTAATTTTACTACTAGTAACGGTGGTACAGCAACTGGACAAGCTAAAATACGTATTAGACCATTATATGACGAATTATGGTCAGAGGGTAGTGAAACAGTAAGTGTAACTCTTGCTGCAACCGATGATGGTGGTTTATCAACAGGCGGAGATGCTGTTAACATGACAATACAAGCAGCAACTCAACAATGGCAAATTACATCTAGTAGTACACAGGCTGAACCTGAGACTTTAACATTTACTCTTAAAACTAAAAACGTTGCTGCAGGAACAGGTTATACATGGGAAGTAGTACCTTATGGCGGTAATCCAGCAGATGGTGCTGACTTTGGAGGCGTACTACCTTCTGGTTCTGGTACAATACCTGCACATAATCCAACATTAGCTAATTCAGATACATTTACGACGAGTGTTATAGCTGATAATACAACAGAGGGATCTGAAACATATAAGATAGAAGTAAAAGAAAACGGAAACAATTCTGTTAAAGCCTCTAAGAATATTACAATTACTGATAATTCGCAAACTCCAGCTGCATTAACATATTTCTTCCACTTAGGAGCAGGTGGCGGAGGATTTAACTATCCATTTTTACAGGACTTAACAGGAAGTCCACTATATGTTGCTACCACAATGGCCCAGTCGACATCAAATCCAGAATTTATAGAAGTATTTGAGGATGCATTGGCTAATCCTGGTCTATATGAGCCTATTTCAACTGTACAATTAACAGCAGGTACTCAAATAGTGTTCCCTGCTTCAGCAGCTCAGAACTATGGTTGGATGTTAATTCCTGATAGTGCTGGTGTTCCAGATTTAACGGTAGAGGCAAAATTATTTGATCCAAATGGAATTCCTTCACCACAATATTGTTCTGCTAAATTAGCAATGACAGTTCAGGGAGCTCCACATGTTTTATATAGAATGCCAGGTAATCCAACAACAGGATCATTTACATTAGAATATACAGGATAAAAAAAGATAAAAAGAGATGCCACAATTACCACAGGGATTACAAATAAATACGTTTTTACAACCAATACCACCTAATGATCAATTTGAAGGTATATTACACTCGATGTATCTTAAGGGTGGATTTCAAGAAGTTAATTCAATAGCTGAAAGAAATGCAATTCCAATATGGGGCAATGATCCCGGTGTAGTATATAATGGGTTTGGTTTAGGAGATGATGGAGGATGGACTTCAGGCCGTAGAAAGGTTGGTATGTTGGTATTTGTCTTAGAAACTAAAAAATTATATTCATTAATTCCTGTAGGTTATTTTGGAAATAAAGGTAATGGAGATGAAGCTGCTTGGTTGGGATTATCTCAAGTAGAAAAAGCTGTTAGAATGTTTCCGACAGGTACTTATACATCAGCTTTAGGAAGTCCACCTAACTTTATTAATACTTATGTAGATGCTTCTACTTATGGTATTGATGTAGATGATAATGGAAATGCGTTAACCACATTAGAACTTGATAATTCATGTTGGGTTGAATTTGAAGTAGGAGGTGGTAATACGTATAATTCATCAATTGCAAATACAGATATTGAGATGGTTGCAGATGTTGGTGGTATAGTACAAGGGACTAGCGTCGGAGATTTAACAGGTATTTTTAGTTATGATGATTTATTTGATGCTTTATTATTTCCAACATCAAATCCAGTAATAAGCCCATATCATTCAGTTGGATTATCTAATTCAGTTGGAAGTTTAGCTATTATCGGATCTGAACATAATATTATACTTAATACTACTGCAAATAAAGGTTTAATCAAACTAGATGGTGTAACACAAGGGCCTTATGCTGGTGCAGTTACAGGTGCTACAATGTCAGGCCCAACTTTTTCGGGGGTTGCATCTTTAGGAGTAGGACCTGGGGATACTGATATTTCAAATCCAGAAGCTACTTCACATATAATTGTTCTAGGTACTGCTGGTAATAAATGGACTTCGGTTACTACATTTAATACAGGGCCTCAACCACAAGATTCAGCTGGTAATAATTACAATGCTATTAGATTTATGGGTGGAGATAAAACAACATCTACTCAAATAGAGGGTGTTTACCCTATTTTCTTAGGAAATGCCTCAAACACGTTTGACCAAAGATCCTTAATTTCACATGGTGCTAATAATATACAATGTAACCAAACTTATGGCGAGACAAATGGTTCTTTACACCACAGGATTTCAGTTCCAAATGAAATGGTTGCTGGAAGAACTATTCAGGTATGGCAATATTCTTCAGTATCTAACTCATATTCAGAAGCGACCGGAGCATGGGTAATAGACAATACAGAAACCAGAACTATTGAGAATGATACCGTAGGGTATACTCTTTTAAGTAAAACAGGATCAGCGGGAGGCGGAAACTTATATAGAATTAAATTTGTATAAAAATTAAAGAATAAAGATGGCAGATAGATCAACAGGTACTTTTAATTTTGCAGCTAACTTTGAAACTGAGTTTCAAGGTCCATTAGATGCTAGGATTACAACACCAGAATTAGCACAATTAACAGATGGATCAATTCCTTATGCCTATAATGGTATGGTTGTTGCAGTTACTGCAGATCCTAATGATGTCGATGGTGATATTAACGGACTTTATTTACTACAAGATAGTGATGCAGTTCCAGGTAGTGATATTAATAAATGGATTAAAGTAGGATCAGGAGATGGCTCAGATGGTTTATATAATTCTGCATTAGATTCTACAATAGCTATGACTCAAACAATTGGAGGTCTCTCAGCTGGGACAACTGTTGCAGATTTAGATGGAGAAACTATTTCATCTGTTTTAGATAGTTTATTATTTCCAACAGCACCTCCAACATCTTCACAGCCATATGTTACATTAACAGGTATTGGTGGACTTAAAGTGGTTGGAAGTGAAAATACATTTACTTTAACGACAGGTGCTAATCAAGGTACTTTATCTAATCCATCAGGCCCTTTAGCAGGTAATGTAACTGCAGCAGATATTAGCGGCCCCCAAGGTATTACTTTAGGAGTTAATGCTCCAAATGGTATAGATAATTTAGCAATAAATAGTTATATTGCTGTTTTAGGAACAAATGCATGGACGTTAACTGCAACTTTTGCAACAGGGCCAATGCCTTTAGATTCAACCAATACTAATTTCCCTTCAGCACAGTTTATAGAAGATGATAAAACAAGTAGTGTTTCATTCGAGGGTGTTTATCCTTATTTCTTAGGTACATCTGCTGGTGAAGATCAATTTACAGAAAGAGCTTTAATATCATTTGGTGCAAATAATGTACAATGCTTACAAGATTATGCTGAAGATTCGGGTGCAACTGGTAACCCAGTATTAAACCATAGAATACTCGTACCTGAGGCCAGAAGTACAGGAGCTATTACCATACAAGTATTCAATCCAAATGGATCAGGAGCCGCTGCATGGCCAGATAACACTGCTTTCTGGACAGAAGGAGCAGTAGTACAAAGAACTATAGAAAATCAGACAGTAAATTATAGAGTATTTACTAAAGATGGTAGTTCTGGTGGTTCTAACAATTATAGATTAGTATTTTAAATAAAAGAATAAAAGATGGCAGATAGAATAACAGGAGCAATTAATTTTTCTAATAACTTTGAGGTTCAATACCAAGGGCCTTTAGATGCTAGATTATCAACTCCGGAATTTCCACAACTTACTGACTCTAGTATACCATTCCCTTATTTAGGAATGTTAGTAGCTGTAACATCAGATGAAAATAGAACTGGAGATCCAGGTGGTAGTGCAGATAACAATGGTGTTTATATGTTAACTAGTGCCAACTCTACATTAGAGGCTTCATGGACTAAAATAGGTAGTGACCCTTCAGCTGGAGGAAATCCTGTTACTGCAGTAGCTTATACAAAAGCAGATGGAAACTTAAAAGTAACTCTAACACACGATGGAACTGGTTCAGGAACTCCAATAGAATACGATGTAACTATAGATACCTATGAATCTGCGTTAACAGATACATCTACTAATGTTCCTACAGCAGTTGGTGGTATTAGTACAAATAATACAGTTGCTGATTTAAATGGTTTAACACAAAATCAAATGTGGGATAAATTATTATTTCCTACTATTAATCCAACTGGTGGTGGTAATTCAGCAGGTCTTTCAGATGATTCTGCTAATTTAGTTTATATTGGAATTACCCAAAACGTCGAATTAGATCCAAGTGCAAATAGAGGTACTTTATCTAATCCTTCTGGTAATTGGGCTGGAGATGTAACTGAAGTCTGGTTAACAAAACCAGATGGCTCTCAAGTAGATTTATCGAGTGGTATTACTCCTCCAACTGGAATAGCACCATATACAGATAATGGACATTTAGTAGTACAAGGAAGTAATGGGAATAAGTGGTCTGTGACAGTAACTTTTGATCAGGGACCAATGCCAAAAGATTCTACTGGTGCAGATTTTCCATCTGCAAGATTTAACGGAGGTACTAAAACTGCAAATACTAAATTTGAGGGCGTATGGCCAATTTATTATGGTGATGTATCAGATGGATGGGTTGAATTAGGTCTATTTTCTCAAAATCAGGCTAATATACCAATGTATTTTAGTTTTCCTGAAGATCCAGTTAATAATATTCACCATAAAATAGCAGTACCAACAGATATGATAACAGGTGGTTCTGTTAACTGGGAAATCGACGGTGGTACATTGGGATGGGCAACAGTACCTGCAACAGTAACTACTACAACATTTGTGGTTCATGCTGCATCGGGTGATGTAGATTATACAGTACTAACCAAAGATAGTTGGGGAGATCCTAATAACTATAGAGTAAATTGGTAAGATAAATAAATAATAAAGAAAATTAATAGACACCATGGCAGATAGACAATTAGGGATGTTTACTTTTAATGCTAATTTCGAGGTCGGTTTTTTAGGACCTTTAGATGCTAGAATTACAACACCAGAATACTCACAATTAACAGATGGTTCAATACCATTTCCATATCCTGGAATGTTGGTTGCAGTTACATCAGATACTGATACTTCAAAGAATGGAGTTTGGTTATTAACTGATACGTCTGCTTCTGCAGGTTCTCAAACTTCACACTGGTCCCTAGTTGGTGGTGGAGGTGGAAATCCTGTTACTGATGTTTCTTTTGATGCTGCAACAGGAGAATTAAAAGTTACATTAACACATGATGGTAATGGAGATACTAATACTCCAATAGTTTTAACAACAACAGTACAAACTGGAAATTTATTTGAATTTTCAGCACCCGGTAATGATTTTTATACATTAGGTTTACCTTCAGAATATGAAAGTGGATCTAATGAAAATCCAACAATATATGTGGTAAGAGGAGCTACATATACCTTTAAGAGAGTAGAGGCTGGACATCCTTTAAAAATTTACGATGCTAATAATACAAATATATCTACAGGTATATTATCTGGCTCTAATCCTATTGATGGAGCTGGAGCAACATTAGTATGGCAAGTACCACAAGATGCTCAAGAGGAGTATTATTATGAATGTACATTACATTCTGCAATGGCTGGTATTATTAAAGTAGTTTCTGCTGGAACTTCTGGTACAGATGGAACTTCAGGCACTGATGGTACAAACGGTACAGATGGTTCTTCTGGTACAAACGGTACGGATGGAACTTCGGGTATAGATGGTAGTTCTGGTACAAATGGTACAGATGGAACTTCTGGTACAGACGGTACTTCAGGCACTAACGGAACAGATGGTAGTTCTGGTACAAATGGAACAGATGGTAGTTCTGGTACGAATGGTACAGATGGTACAGATGGTACTTCAGGAATAGATGGTAGTTCTGGATTTTCAGGTGTAGATGGACAAGATGGTACAGATGGAACTTCTGGTACAGACGGTACTTCTGGTACAAATGGTACAGATGGTAGTTCAGGCACAAATGGTACAGATGGTAGTTCTGGTACAAATGGTACAGACGGCTCTTCAGGCACAGATGGCAGTTCTGGTACGAATGGTAGTTCTGGATTTTCAGGTGTAGATGGACAAGATGGTACAGATGGTACCTCTGGTACGGATGGCTCTTCTGGTACAAACGGTACGGATGGCTCTTCTGGTACAAACGGTACAGACGGTAGTTCTGGTACGAATGGTACAGATGGCTCTTCAGGTACAAATGGTAGTTCTGGATTTTCAGGTGTAGATGGACAAGATGGTACGGATGGTACATCAGGTATAGATGGTACTTCAGGTACAGATGGTACATCAGGTACTTCAGGAACAGATGGTACTTCTGGTACGAATGGTACAGATGGCTCTTCAGGTACAAACGGTACGGATGGTACTTCTGGATTTTCAGGTGTAGATGGACAAGATGGTACAGATGGTACAGATGGAACCGATGGTACTTCAGGAACAGATGGTACTTCAGGAACAGATGGTACATCAGGCACAGACGGTACTTCTGGTACAAATGGTACAAATGGTACAGATGGTACTTCAGGAACAGATGGTACTGATGGTAGTTCAGGTACGAATGGTACTTCTGGATTTTCAGGTGTAGATGGACAAGATGGTACAGATGGTACTTCAGGAACAGATGGTACTTCTGGTACTGATGGTAGTTCAGGTACGAATGGTACAGATGGTAGTTCTGGTACGAATGGTACAGATGGTAGTTCTGGTACAAATGGTACGGATGGAACTTCTGGTACAGACGGTATAGATGGTGATAAATTTGCTACAACGTCTACTACAACATATACTATAGGAGATGATAGTACATGTCTTACTGTAGACCAAGGATTAGCATATACAACTGGACAATCTATTATTATTGTTTACGATATTGATAATTTTCAAGAATGTGAAGTTCTTTCTTATGATAGTAATTCCGGGTTATTATGTATTACAAATATAACAAGAGAAGTAGGTAGTGGTCAATATTCACTATGGTCTATTAATTTAGATGGTGCGTCTGGTGGAGATGGTACTTCTGGATTTTCAGGTGTAGATGGACAAGATGGTACAGATGGTACTTCAGGAACAGATGGTACTTCTGGTACTGATGGTAGTTCAGGCACCAATGGAACAGATGGTAGTTCTGGTACTAATGGTACGGATGGCTCTTCAGGTACAAATGGTACTTCTGGTACAGACGGTACTTCAGGATTTTCAGGTGTAGATGGACAAGATGGTACAGATGGTTCTTCAGGCACAAATGGTACAGACGGTACTTCTGGTACAGATGGTTCTTCAGGCACAAATGGTACAAATGGTACAGATGGTAGTTCTGGTACAAATGGTACAGATGGTAGTTCAGGTACAGATGGTACTTCAGGTACAAACGGAACGGATGGTAGTTCTGGATTTTCTGGTGTAGATGGGCAAGATGGTACAGATGGAACTTCTGGTACAGATGGCTCTTCAGGTACAAACGGTACAGATGGTAGCTCAGGTACGAATGGTACAGATGGAAGTTCTGGTACAAATGGTACAAATGGAAGTTCTGGATTTTCAGGTGTAGATGGACAAGATGGTACAGATGGTACATCAGGTACAGATGGTACAGATGGAAGTTCAGGTACAGATGGTACAGATGGAAGTTCAGGTACAAACGGTACAGATGGTAGTTCTGGTACAAATGGTACAGATGGTAGTTCTGGTACAGATGGTAGTTCAGGTACAAACGGTAGTTCTGGATTTTCTGGTGTAGATGGACAAGATGGTACAGATGGTACATCAGGTACAAATGGTACGGATGGAACTTCTGGTACAGACGGTAGTTCTGGTACAAACGGAACAGATGGTACAGATGGCTCTTCAGGTACAAATGGTACAGATGGCTCTTCTGGTACGAATGGCACTGACGGTAGTTCAGGTACGAATGGTACAGACGGTAGTTCTGGTACGAATGGTACAGACGGTAGTTCTGGTACAGACGGCTCTTCAGGTACGAATGGTACAGACGGTTCTTCTGGTACAAACGGTACTGACGGTAGTTCTGGTACAGACGGCACAGACGGCTCTTCAGGTACAAACGGTACAGATGGTACTTCTGGATTTTCAGGTGTAGATGGACAAAATGGTACAGATGGTACAGATGGTACAGATGGTACTTCTGGTACAGACGGTTCTTCTGGTACAAATGGTACAGACGGTAGTTCTGGTACAAATGGTACAGACGGTAGTTCTGGTACGAATGGTACAGATGGTAGTTCAGGCACGAACGGTACGGATGGAACATCAGGTATAGATGGAGTAAGTGACCGATATAAAACTTTTTCAAATACACAATTTACATTAGGTAATTCTGGTACTATTACTGTAGATGTTGGATTAGCATATACTCCTGCACAATCTATAATTATAGTATTTGACGTAAATAATTTCCAAGAATGTGAACTTCAAACTTATGATATAGTAAGTGGTATTTTAACATTTGCTACACCAACACGAACAGTCGGCTCAGGTCAATATTCAAGTTGGACAGTAAACTTAGATGGTGCTACTGGTGGAGACGGTACAGATGGTACAAATGGAACAGATGGTACTTCTGGTACAAACGGTACAGATGGTAGCTCAGGTACGAATGGTACAGATGGTAGTTCAGGTACAAATGGTACATCAGGTACAGATGGCTCTTCAGGTACAAACGGTACTGATGGTAGTTCAGGCACGAACGGTACAGATGGTAGTTCAGGTACAAACGGTAGTTCTGGATTTTCAGGTGTAGATGGACAAGATGGTACAGATGGTACAGATGGTACATCAGGTACAGATGGCTCTTCAGGTACGAACGGTACAGACGGCTCTTCAGGTACGAACGGTACAGATGGTACAGATGGTTCTTCAGGTACAAATGGTACAGATGGTAGTTCTGGCACGAATGGTACGGATGGCTCTTCTGGTACGGATGGAACAAATGGTACAGATGGTAGTTCAGGCACGAATGGTACGGATGGCTCTTCTGGTACGAATGGAACAGATGGTACAGATGGCTCTTCAGGTACAAATGGTACGGATGGTAGTTCTGGTACGAATGGTACAGACGGTACAGATGGTACAGATGGTACATCTGGATTCTCTGGCGTAGATGGTATAGATGGTACAGATGGTACATCAGGTACAGATGGCTCTTCTGGTACAAACGGTACAGACGGTAGTTCTGGTACAAACGGTACTGACGGTAGTTCTGGTACGAATGGTACTGACGGTAGTTCTGGTACAAATGGTACAGATGGTAGTTCTGGTACGAATGGTACAGATGGTAGTTCTGGATTCTCTGGTGTAGATGGACAAGATGGTACAGATGGTACATCGGGTACAAATGGTACGGATGGTTCTTCAGGTACAAACGGTACGGATGGTAGTTCTGGTACAAATGGTACGGATGGCTCTTCTGGTACAAATGGTACAGATGGTAGTTCAGGTACAAACGGTACAGACGGTACAGATGGTACAGATGGTAGTTCGGGTACAGATGGTACAGACGGCTCTTCAGGCACCAACGGTACAGACGGTAGTTCTGGTACAAACGGTACAGATGGTAGCTCAGGAACAGATGGTAGTTCGGGTACAGATGGTACAGATGGTACAGATGGCTCTTCTGGTACGAATGGTACAGATGGCTCTTCTGGTACAAATGGTACAGATGGTAGTTCTGGATTTTCTGGTGTAGATGGACAAGATGGTACAGATGGTTCATCAGGAACAGATGGTACGGATGGTAGTTCAGGTACGAATGGTACTGACGGTAGTTCTGGTACGAATGGTACTGATGGTTCTTCTGGTACAAACGGTACGGATGGTTCTTCAGGCACCAACGGAACAGATGGTAGTTCTGGATTCTCTGGTGTAGATGGACAAGATGGTACAGATGGTACATCAGGTACAGACGGTACAGACGGCAGTTCAGGTACAAATGGAACAGATGGTTCTTCAGGTACAAATGGAACAGATGGTTCTTCAGGTACAAATGGTACGAACGGTACAGATGGTTCTTCAGGCACTAACGGAACAGATGGCAGTTCAGGTACAAATGGAACAGATGGTTCTTCAGGTACAAATGGTACGGATGGTTCTTCAGGTACAAATGGAACAGATGGTTCTTCAGGCACGAATGGTACTGACGGTTCTTCTGGTACAAATGGTACAGATGGCTCTTCTGGTACAAATGGTACGGATGGTAGTTCAGGTACAAACGGTACAGATGGTTCTTCAGGCACCAACGGAACAGATGGTAGTTCAGGTACAAATGGTACTGACGGTAGTTCTGGTACAGATGGAAGTTCTGGTACGAATGGTACAGATGGAAGTTCTGGTACGAATGGTACGGATGGTAGTTCAGGTACGGATGGTACTTCAGGATATACTGGTGACAAATATAAAACTTTTTCAAATGATACATTTGGTTTAGGTAATGCAGGATCTCTTACTGTAGAGGGCGGATTAGCATATACACCCGCGCAATCTATAGTAATTGCAAGAGATGCTAATAATTATCAAGAATGTGTTGTTATTTCATATGTAGATAATGGTAATGGTACTGGTACTTTAACATTTGGGTCTCCTACTGATACAGTTGGCGGAGGTGTCCATGGTTATTTCGATATAAACTTAGATGGTGCAACTGGTGGAGATGGTAGTTCTGGTACGGATGGTACTGACGGTAGTTCAGGCACGAATGGTACTGACGGCTCTTCAGGTACGAATGGTACAGATGGCTCTTCAGGTACGAATGGTACGGATGGTAGTTCTGGTACAAATGGTACGGATGGTTCTTCTGGTACAGATGGTACATCTGGATTCTCTGGCGTAGATGGTATAGATGGTACAGATGGTACTTCGGGTACTGACGGTACGGATGGCTCTTCAGGTACAAATGGTACGGATGGTTCTTCAGGTACAAACGGTACAGACGGTAGTTCGGGTACGAATGGTACAGACGGCTCTTCAGGTACGAATGGTACTGACGGTTCTTCTGGTACAGATGGTACGGATGGCTCTTCAGGTACAAATGGTACAGATGGTAGTTCTGGTACAAACGGTACAGACGGTAGTTCTGGTACGAATGGTACAGATGGTAGTTCTGGTACGAATGGTACAGATGGAAGTGCTGGTACAAATGGTACAGATGGAAGTTCGGGTACAAATGGTACTTCTGGATTCTCTGGCGTAGATGGTATAGATGGTACAGA